>TARA_B100000674_G_scaffold134064_1_pt1 | contig 17063 bp, 15 predicted proteins | sample TARA_B100000674 | Tara Oceans TARA_B100000674 (sample SAMEA2622759) | marine metagenome | biome: marine biome (ENVO:00000447); feature: surface water layer (ENVO:00002042); material: "saline water (ENVO:00002010), including plankton (ENVO:xxxxxxxx)" | depth 5 m
CATCTCACTGGCTTAAATCAATAATTTAAAATATCGTTTAAAGATCCTGGTCTTTCATCGCTTTTCCAGATAAACCCTTCCAGTATTTGCTTGGATTGTGGGAAATCCTTCAAAGGGTAAAACGTGGCTTCAGGCATGGTAATGAATTTAATACGATCAATTTTACCTTTTTTAAATTTTATTTTGATGTCACTGCATATGGCTTTATTTACACCTGTATACTTTCCATCCTCTTCTCTTGCATAGTATATGGTTTGTCCATTGCCCAGTACATCCATAAGAGCGAGTTTTCCTCTTTTAAAATGACCTATTAAATTCCTTCCTTTGACTTGATCATATCGGTAGGGGGTTGAATCAGCTAAAGAAACAATAAATCCGTTGTTCCTGACAAATAATTTCTGAATCTTGTTGTCGTAGTGCAACAGTTCAATGGAGTCACCTGTGAGTTGGCTTTCACCATTCCATATTACGGGGTCGTAAAACAATTTAATTAAGGAGTCTTTCATATTGTAAGCAAGTGAATCGCACTTCCCTTGCATTTCAGCCTGAAAGAGTTTAACGTTCCAGTAGGCAAAAAAACTTTTATTTGAATCGTTTTCTTCTTGTAAGAGTAAGGTGTCGCAAACTAAATATAATGTATCGTCTTTTTCTGAGCCCTGAGCAAATAAGACGTCTTTGGTGATGAATGAACGGTTGGTGTTTCTATCAAAATAACCATATTCTCCCTGGACTTTTAAGTTTTCTTCTTCGTCAACGAGTACTACATCCCTGAAAGCTTCAGAAAAGTTTGTTCTCTTTTCAAAGTAAATACTGTCGGCCTTTAAGGATTGCTCATTTTGTTTGAGTTCTGCGTTTTTTTCAAATTGACCAATTTCCAAGCTCCTGTTGTAAAATCCCAATTCACAATATATTTTTTCTTCTGTGAGTTCAATAAATGTAGGCCCCAAAAAATAAGATGTTTTTGAGTTGGTAGAATATTCCAGCGTATCGGCTCTGATGGTGTATTCTGGATTTTCAATTTGTACTGAGTCTTTAAGTTTTAGATATTTATTGGAGGTGTTGTAAAATCCTTTTTTTGAGTAGATTTTGGAATCATCCTGTATGGTGTTCGCTCCATTTAAATAATAAACCAGGTTTCTGTTTTTATCAAAATAAAGTAATGACGTTTTTAATAGCGAGTTTTCACTTTTCATTTTTACATCACCATAAAGTTTTCCAATTCCGCCAGTACCTTCATAAATTAAAGAATCACCCCAGGCTTTTAGTTGATTTGTCTGGTTGATATATACCTTTCCCCAGGCTTTGAAATCATTGGTTCTGGCATTTACTTCAGCAATGTCACAAAAAAGTGTAGCGTCACTGTATTTAAGGGCAACATTACCAATTAGTTTTTGATGATCTTCAGTTTGACCGGGTTTGAGTTCATTGGCGCTTAAAATCTGAACAACCTCCTTTTGAGAAAAAAGGAGGTTGTTGGCAAATAAGATAATGAGTAAAATGTTTTTAGGCATTTACAGCTTCTCGCATTAGTGTTTGAGTTCTGTCAGGTCCAACAGATACAACAGTAATAGGGACTTCTAATTCTTTCTCCAGATACGTTATATAGTTGTTCAGTTCCGATGGTAATTCAGAAATGCTGGACAATCCTGTTAAGTCTTTATCCCACCCTGGTAATGACGTGTAATTTGCTGAGAGGTTGCTTTCGTCAATATTGTAAGGAAATTGTTCTACAGTTTCACCATTATAATTGTAGGATGTGCATACCTTTAACTCTCCAAATTCAGAAAGTACGTCAGCTTTTGTCATAATTAAATCGGTAACTCCATTTAACATGATAGAGTATTTTAGAGCCGGCAAATCCAACCATCCGCATCTTCTTGGTCTTCCGGTTGTGGCACCAAATTCATGACCTGCTTTTCTTAGGTCTTCGCCGGATTGGTCATGAAGTTCCGTAGGGAATGGACCACTTCCAACACGAGTACAATACGCTTTGAAAATTCCGTAAACTTTTCCGATTTTATTTGGCGCAACTCCCAAACCTGTGCAGGCACCTGCGCAAACGGTGTTTGAAGAGGTTACGAATGGGTAGGACCCAAAATCGATGTCGAGTAATGAGCCTTGAGCACCTTCTGCCAGAATTGATTTTCCTGCTTTCATGGCTTCACCAATATAATGCTCACTATCTACAAACGTTAATTCTTTTAATGTCTCCAGTGATTTCATCCACTTTTCTTCTTCCTCTTTGTAATCGTACTCGAAATCAAATTGCTTAAGGAGCTCAATATGTTTGTTAACTAGCGCATCGTAGCGTTGTTGAAAATCATTTAGTTCCAGGTCACCAACTCGTAAACCGTTTCTTCCTGTTTTGTCCATATAGGTTGGTCCGATTCCTTTTAAGGTTGATCCAATTTTGTTTTTCCCTTTTGCGGCTTCGGATGCAGCATCCAATACTCTATGTGTTGGAAGAATTAAGTGAGTTTTTCTGGAAATTACCAGTTTATGTTTAACGTCTACGTTTAAAGCTTTTAGTTCTTTGATTTCTTTTTCAAAAATTATCGGATCCATTACAACGCCATTTCCGATGATGTTTATGGTATTTTTATGAAAAATTCCGGAGGGAATTGTATGCAGTACATGCTTTATTCCGTCAAATTCCAAAGTGTGACCTGCATTTGGTCCACCTTGAAAACGTGCGATAATATCATACTTCGGAGTAAAAACATCTACAATTTTACCTTTTCCTTCGTCACCCCATTGCAACCCTAATAATACGTCTACTTTCATTTTAATTATAGTAAAGCCTTCGTGGCTAATTATTTAATATATTTTATTTTGTGTCTTTGATGCATTTACCTTGATTGCAAATCCCATATACTGTCAGGGAGTGCGATTTTATTTCGAATTCGGTAAATTTTTTAAGATTTTCCATTACCAATCCCAGTCTTGGATCACAAAACTCAATTACTTTACCGCAGTTTTGACAGATTAAGTGATCGTGATTTGCATAACCGAAAGCTTTCTCAAATTGCGCGTGATTTGAACCGAACTGATGTTTCACCACCAGGCTGCAATCCATAAGTAAGTCAAGTGTGTTGTAAAGTGTAGCCCTGCTTACACGATAATTTTTTGCTTTCATGTTTTCATATAGAGTTTCAATGTCGAAATGATTCTTATATGAATATATTTCATCGAGAATAGCAAATCGCTCAGGCGTTTTCCTATGGCTATTTTTTTCTAGAAATTCGGTAAATATTTCGGTTACCTTTTCTTGAATTTCAACACTCACTTTTTTAGTTCATTTGAGAATACACTAATTTAACAAAAAAGAGGGTTTAATACCAATTACAACCAATTGATTCAAGTAATAATTATCAACACCAGTGGAAAACAATCGACTGCTTTATCAGTTTGTGGCTAAAGGGTGTTAATTTCGGCTAATTATCTTACCATCCCCGCTATAAGATGTAACGTTTACAATAGGAGGATTCCCCCAATAGTTGATGTCGCTCTCTCCATTTTGTTCGATGTGCAGCCATGAGTTTGCGATTATTTCGGTAATTCCCTTAGAGCGGCTGTGGCATCTGAAACTATCCACTTCAAATGTTTTTGCATAAAAGTGAATAATTCCGGCATTATAATAATTGCAATACCTGGTTGAACCGGTAACATGAATATCATTGCTGCCACTTTCGAGATAAAACCTGGTGAATTCGTTGTCGATTTTTAAATTCATTGTGCCTTGATTAGCAATACAATTTACCCAGAGGTTGTGCTTCATGGTATCCTTGAACAAAATTTTACCGCTACCTTTAACCGTTAATGTATCCAGAAATGGACAAAATACAGTAACGGAAATGTCGTCGACATTTCTTCTCATAAATTTACAGCCGTTATTGTTTTTAAGGACAAGAAAGTTTTTTGTTGTGTTGTAAGAGATTCCCGGTATGAAATTTTCTCCTCCTTCTATTTCTATTTTATATTCCGAACTTTCCTGCCAGTTAACATCTATAAAATCATTGACTTCAATGCTTGAAAAAGCATCCATGTATAGCGTTTCAGATGCTGGTTTACCGGACGAAATTAAACAGTTGTTTTCTTTTTTGCATGAAAACAAAAAGATCGTAAATAGCGCTATGTAAAACCCTTGTTTCATTTAAATTTGTATACTATTCCAAACTCAGTATTGTCTGCAGATCCCAAATGAGTCCTTGCAGATACCTGAGCGCATATGTTTTGTGCGATGTAGTATTTAATTCCGATTCTGTTGTATAAGTAGCCTCCCTTATTGGCAAAGTCCCAGTTCCCAGTATAGGACTGGTATGGGGAGTGAAGGTAAAAACCTATACCGATAAAAGTCCCGATTTGACCAAATTTTTTTTCGTAGGTTGAAAATAAACCCAGAATTACGTTGTCAATTGATTTAAATTCATAATCGTATTCACTCAGAAAGGGTAGGCTTTGGTCAAAAATAATATCGGCTTGTAGATGTATGAAGTCGCCTCTTGTGAAACCAAAGGAATAGCCTCCCGAGATCTGGAAAACATGGTAACGCTCTGTAGGTGCAAAAGTCAGTGTTTTTGTTCCATAAAAAGATCCAGCAAAGTAATTGTTTTTTTCTTTGGTTATTTTGGGTTCACTAATTGTGTTTTTGTGCCTTTGGTTTTCTGCTTTTATACAAATCGATAGGTAGGGTAGGTTGAGTCCGAGGTTAGGACGAATGAATGCTCCGTTTGAAAAATGCTGTAGGCCAAATCCGATTTTTGTAACTATGCCCTTTGTAAGACGAGTTTGGTACTGAAGTGCAAAATCGGTTATGTTGTTGATGTAAGAACCAAGAGCCATGTTTTTAGGGTTGGTTATTTCGTTAAAGGGTTTTTGTATATATCCTAATCCAGATGCTAATCGAAATTTCCACTTAGATTCCTTGTTTTTCAGAAGATTCATGCTGATGTAAGGCAATATTCCGAAACCAACACCTAAATTTTCATTATTGGTTAGTGGTGAAAAATTAAATACAACGCCCCATCTGTTAAGGGGGAAATTGTTGTGAAAATGATTGTTTCCATGGTTTGGGAGCTCTGCACCAATTTCATAAACGGGAAAAGTTCCGTTCATAAGCGACTTTACAGCTCCGGAGTGCGGCATCAAAAAAGCGCCTTTGAAATTCAGTTCAGCGTGGTACGCTTTTTTTTTGATGTTTGATTCCTCTTGTGAGTGCACGTAAAAATTTAATGTGCATAAAAGTATGGTCAAAACTGATTTCACAATTGCAAATATAAGGATTCTAAAAAGTTGACATTATTCTTTTTATAGCTAATTAACTTAGCCTTGAGGCATGTTTATTCAAGCTTATATTCAGTAACTTTGGAATATGAATTACTTATCGGTATCGGGATTATCTAAATCATTTGGCGAGTTCAAATTGTTTCAAGGAGTTTCTTTTGGTTTGGAAAAAGGACAAAAGATAGGCTTAGTGGCTAAAAATGGGGCGGGTAAGTCAACTTTGTTCAAGATTCTTATGGAAAAAGAGATCCAAGATGAGGGGCAAGTGGTTTACAGAGACGGATTGCGAATTGGGTGGCTTGAACAAGAGCCTGATTTTGGAGAGGCTAAAACAATCGAAGAGTATATTCACAAATCTGAAAATCCTCTAATTAAGTTGATTAATCAATATGAATCTTTATTGAAATTGGGAGATACAGAAAGTGATGAATTCAATAACCTCATGAATGAGATTGATGAGTTGAATGCATGGGCTATTGATGTCAAAATAAACGAGGTACTAACCAATTTAAAGTTCACCAATAAACAGCTTAAAATTGAAAATTTAAGTGGAGGACAAGGCAGGAGATTGGCTTTAGCTAAGTCGTTAATTGATGAGCCAGATATCCTGTATATGGATGAGCCTACAAACCATCTCGATTTTGATATGGTAGAATGGCTTGAAAAGTTTGTTGCTGAAAGCAACTTGACTCTATTGCTCATTACACATGATCGATATTTTTTGGATAACGTTTGCAATGAAATTATTGAATTAACGCCTAATGGAGTGTATCAATTCAAAGGGAGTTATGAATATTATCTGGATAAAAAGGCGCAAAGAGAACACAACCAGCAGGTGGTTGCCAATAAAGCTAAAAACCTTTTTAAAACAGAGTTGGAGTGGTTGAGAAGGCAGCCTAAAGCAAGGGGTACGAAGAGTAAAAGTAGGATTGAGGCAGCTTACAAGTTGGAGAAAGTCTCAAAAAGTGTGCAGGCTAAGAAAGAATTGGAAATTTCATCGGTAATGACGCGCATGGGAAGAAAAATTCTTGAAATAGAGTACCTGACAAAGTCTTTTGGAGACCTTAAAATTTTACAGGATTTCACTTACTTTTTTAAGCGGGGTGAAAAAATAGGAATTATTGGAAAGAATGGAACGGGTAAATCCACATTTTTAAATTTAATTACAGGTAAGGATAAAGAATACAAAGGTTCAATATCAACAGGGAGTACAGTTAAGTTTGGGTATTACAATCAAAAAGGATTGAGCTTTAGAAACGACATGAAAGTGATTGATGTTGTAAAAGATATTGCTGAGGTGGTTCAAACTAAGGAAGGTTCTAAGATTACTGCCAGTCAAATGTTAACCCATTTTCAATTTGATCCTAAAAAACAGCATACTCAGGTTGAGTTGTTGTCGGGGGGAGAAAAGAAAAGGCTTTATTTGGTAACGGTTCTGATGGAAAATCCTAATTTTTTGATTTTAGATGAGCCAACGAATGATCTTGATTTAGAAACGTTAACGGCGTTAGAAAATTATTTACTGGATTTTAATGGATGTGTGGTAATTGTTTCACACGATCGATTTTTTTTAGATAGAATTTGTGATCATCTTTTTGTGTTTAAAGGAGAGGGGGAGGTGAAAGATTTTCCAGGTAATTATACAGAGTACAGAGAGTACCTGAAAGTGGGTAAACAAGAGGCAGAGGGTAGGAAAGTAGATAAAAAAATAGTAAAAGAAGAGAGGGAGAAAAAGCCGAAGCCCATCAAGTTAACTTACAAGGAAAAGTTGGAAATGGAAAGGTTGGCCCAAGAACTTGAGCAACTTGAGGACCAAAAAAGTGATATAGAAGGGCAGTTGTCCTCTGGAAACATAGATGGAGAAAGGATTAATAAGCTATCGGTTGAGTTGGGAGAATTGGTTGAAAAAATTGATTTGATAACTTTGACGTGGATGGAATTGGCGGATAAAGAGGGAGAATAAAATTTTTAGCTTAATATAAATTGCATTGAAAATATACAAAAAAATAGTGCCGCAGGGTTTTGATTATTCTAATCAAAATGAACTTTACGGCCAGATGCCTCAAAATATAAAATCGGTTTTAGGTAAAAAAAAATCTTCAAAACGAATGTTGAGTTTGTTAGGGTGGCAACTTTTAGCTGAAAAATTACCGAATGAAGTGTTGCTTTCTGAAGTGCAGTTTGAAGAAAAAGGAAAGCCTTTTATACCGAATTCAAACATTTATTTTAACATTTCAAATACTAAGGGAATTGTTGTTTTGGCAATACACAACAGGCCTGTTGGGATAGATGTGGAAAGGTTGCGTGAGCCAAAAGAGGTTATTTATTCAAGGGTTTTTTGCTCAGAGGAGGTTCGGTTTATTAAGTGTCCAAAGGATTTTACTCGGTTGTGGACAAGAAAAGAGGCTGTTGTTAAGCTTTTTGGTGGAGGCTTATCGATGGGGTTAAATTCTTTTTCGGTTTTAAGTGATGAATTTGATGTTTTTGGTAAGCGCGTTAAGTTAGAGCCGGTTCTTATTGATGGCTTTATAGCCCATTCTGCGGTTTATGCTTGATACAACTAAAAATAAAAATGTCCCACCTGAAAAAGTGGGACATACTACCTATTACTAAAATAATTTAAAAATCTACCGACACATATACGCATTATGTTTTAATTGGTTCCGTTTTTTTATTTTTTTAATTATATTTCTTTAAAATCAACATGATAGTGTTCGTCATGTAGTGCATTAATTGTTGGGCTCAGTGACTTTACAATGTAGATGCCACTTTCTTTTAGTTTCTTTCCATACTTCCCATGAAAAAGCTCGTCTTTTAACTCTACTTTTAGGATTACTTTTTGAATTTTCAGTTTGTGTTTTTTGGCTTCTTTTTTTAGGGTTAGAAGATGTTCTGCAATGGATTCAAAATCTATTGTTATTGATGTGTCTTTATTGTATTGGCCTTGATTGTTGAATGTGAGCCAATAATGATTTATTCCAAGGGTGTCGAGACCGTAATACGGTTTAGCGTTTTTAAGCTTTGGCACCATAAAATCAACGCTTAAACCGTTTTGGTGGGTTCGGTGTGGCCATAGCTTGCCTCCGTTTTTGTGCGCGCATTCCATTATTTTAAATGTCCGATTGGGTTGAGTGGTTTCTAAATTTTTGTATCCATCTAAAATTGTATGCAACACTTTTGAATTCAAAAACGCTCTTCCGCTTAAATAGCTGGTTTCATCGAAATAGGAAAAGTTTTTTCCCTGAAAAGGAATTAGTTTTCCATTTTTTAAGCTTCCATTTGATACAGATCCTATTGATTGACTAACTAATGAGTCGTTTTGGTTTTGCTGTATGTACTTTGAAAGTTTTGTGCTTGGTTTTTGTGGTGTTTTGAGTTCGGTAATTTCAATTTGTGAATATCCAAGAAATGATAGTGCGGTAAGTAAAAGTGTTAGTCTCATGTTCTTTAAACGATAGGAGTTTAGCAATAGTATTGCTCGTTTTGTTAAATAGTGTGAATAAACGGAGGTGTTATTTTACTAGAATCGTATACTCTTTTCCAGAACGACCTTTGCCGTGATAAAAAGTATAGGTGTAGTTTTCATGCGTTATTTCCTGAAAAGTTCCTCCAATGTGATCGTTCTCAAAATTAAAAGTAGGGTTTCCTCCAAAAACAGGGTTTCCTGCCTCTTCAATGAAGTTATTAGAGTTTAATGGTGCATGGAACTTACCGATACAAACATCCATTGGATTGCCTTTGTTGAGGTTGGTATAACTGCCTACATTCTTTATGCCTGTTGTCCATAGATGAATTTGGTTGTTCATAATTTTGACTTGTGCACAAAGCAGGTTTGTCATGCCTGAATTCCAACCTTTATTTCGAATGAGTATATTTTCTTTTAGAACCTTCCAATCTAATAAGTTAGTTGATTTAGCAACGCAAAGAAATTCTTCATTTTGTTCGTTTTTTGAAGTGTAATACATCAGCCATAATGAATCGCTAAAAACAATTTTAGGAAAGTATACATCGTGATTTGAAAAATCACTTTTTGAGTTTGGAGAAATAAGGGGGCGAGGATGGATTGTGTAGTTTCCCTCCAAAGAGTCAGAAATTAATACGCTTATATAGGTTTTTTCCTTTGCATCATCCCCGTATGCAAAAGAGTAGTATTTTTCGTTGTGATATACGATATCGGAAATCAGTGGGGTAACTTTCATTTTATGATTTTTATCAGGAACATTCCAGGGAATGTTGTTAAAATCATCGGGTTTGAGTAAGCGTTTAATTGTCCAGTTGCTTAAATTTTTACTGCTTGCCAAATATAAGTGTACTATATCGGTGTCGCATTCAAACAAATGTGTTTTGAAAAGGTTGTCTTTTTTGTCCAAAATAATTTTAGAAAAACCCCAACTTCCACTCAAGGAATCGGAGAATTTAATTGGGTATGGGCCCAACTTCCAAAAAACAACAGGTTTTGAAAGGTTAAAGTATTCGTTGACAGGTCTTGTGATTAAAGCATTCAATTTGGGTAAAACCGTTAAAATTGGCCAGTAATATTCTTTTCCAGTATCGTAATAGGGTTTTCCTGAGCCCTGTCCAACTATCCATTTTCGGTTAATGTTTTGAATTAATTTCGAACAGGATTCATCAAAAAACAAAGTGTCTCCGATTTTATGATCAATATAAATATGGGATCCCTCTATGGTGTTGTTGCCTTCTGTGTTTGAGTAGTAATAGTGTTGCTTTTCAAAAGGAACATCTGAATTGTTGTTTTTGCAGTGCACTAAAAGAAATGGTGTCGCAAGAGTTATGATGAGTTTTGAAATAAACTTCATGGCTCAAATTTACGCGCAAATTTTGAATATCAGACACACTCAATTGTCTATTGTTCATTAATTTGGTTTTGAGGTTATTAACATTTTTTTTGGTTTGATTACATCACTAAATCAGGCAGTTATAAAGTAAATAAAACTGGATTGTTAATAAAATTCTCCGTATCTTGAGCGCCCATTTCGAAACAAAAAGAGGGATGAAGGTTGTTCGTTACGGAATATTATCGGTTTTGTGTGTTTTCTTTTTAGGGAAAATACTAGGGGGAGAAGGGGTTGAAAAAAGTACGCCATCCAGTGAGCTTGTGTCTTTAAATTACATGGATTTTCTCAAAAGTAAATTTAAAGAAGGTGTTGATAGAGAGTATCTTATATGTTTGGTAGACAGTTTGTTGAGTAATGAGTATATCGATCCAAAGGTGGTCGATATGCTAAACGATAAGATTCAAGAGACGTATGTTGACGAATGGCCGGCGGATACCAATCCATATCCTGCGCACAACTTGTATAAATCATGGAATACACTTCTGCCTCATCCTTACAAAAATGACATTTGTGCATCCGATACCGAATCGACATTTTGTCTTACAGATAACTATATGAATTGTGGTTATGGACATCCTTTCGAAGGGGTGATTACATCAAGATTTGGTTGGAGGGATGGTAGACATCACAATGGTATTGATATTGACTTAATTCGCGGTGACACTGTTGTTAGTGCATTTAGGGGTGTTGTTCGATTAGCGAAATGGACAGGTGGATACGGTAGAACTATTATTATTAGACACCATAATGGGCTGGAAACCATATATGCTCATTTGTATAAATTTCTAGTTAAACCTGGAGATATCGTTGATCCAGGGCAGCCTGTTGCGAGAGGGGGGAATTCCGGAGCTTCAAGAGGAAGCCATTTGCATTTTGAAACACGATTTAAAGGTAAAGCGTTAAACCCAGAGTCGTTAATAGACTTTAAAAAATTTCAACTGCATTCGGATTCATTGGTGATTCGAAAAACTCGAGCGGGTTATGTAGCTTTTCAGCCAGGTACTTTATTTCATAAAATTAAAGGTGGCGATTATTTGTATAAAATCGCTAGTCAATATGGGATTTCAGTAAATCAAATTTGTAAGTGGAATGGAATCAAAAGAAATACCATTCTGATAGCAGGTAAACAATTGAAGGTTAGTGATTAGTAATTGTTTTTTTAATCCTTTGGTTTAATTTATTATTTTGCAATAAGGCAGTAAAGCTTTCAGTATGTCAACATCTGAAACAGGAATTTTGTTGCCCGTCAAATCCAATAATTCGAGCCCTTTTATTTTTGAAATTTCCTCTGGTAATGAGGTTAGTTGGTTTTCTCTTAAGCTTAATTCTTTCAGTGTTTTTAATTTGAAAATTTCTTTTGGGATTTCTTCAAAATTGTTTTTGTCAAGAATTAATGTCTGAATGTTTTTCATGTAGGCAAAAGAGGAATCCAGCTGGGTAAGACCTGAGTTAACGATCAATATTTTTTTTAGCTTATAATTTTCGTTTAAACCAATTGGGAAGGATTTCAAGTTGCTTTTATAAATCATTAATGTCTTCAGGTTGAATAGTCCAGATAACCTGTTTTTGACATCAAAGGTATCGGAATAATTTACTTGTATTTCCAGTTCCGTTAGACTTCCCAGTTTACTAAATGAATTTGGCAGGCTATCCATTTTTATGTGATGCAGTATTAAGGATTTAATGGTAGGTGATGAGCCAAATGATTCAGGGAGTTTCTTTAAAGGATTACCTGAGGATTTGAGGTACATTAAATTTCTAAAGGCTGATATTTCTTCCGGAATGGAATCAATATTATTATTTTGTAATTCAATTACAAAGAGTTTATTAAGCTTTTTAAGCTTTTTTATGCTTCTGCCCAGGTCCTGATTACAGCTTTTAAGACGGTAGCAATTTTCTGCAGTTAATAAGGCTTGATTAAAATTATCATATACTTTTGATCCATAGGGTCCATACACCAGAAAAGGGTCGATTTTTTCCTGGCAAAAAGAATATAATGGAAGGGTAGTAAATAAAAGCAGTCGAAAAATGGATAGCATACTTTTAAGATAGCTAATTTTGATGGTATTTACTTTAAGGACATTTTAATTAATTTAAGTTGGTCTTTTAGTTTTGCTATCTGGCAATTAAGGTTGTCCATTTGTAAGTAAACATCTTTCATCAATGCATCAGTTCTTTTTGAGTTGCCAAAGAAACTGAGGTTGTTTTCGTACTGGGCAACATCTTTTTGCAAAGCTGCGATTTTATCCTGAATTACCTTTCTTTCTTTAGATAGCATTATTCCATCGTCATTAAATTCTTTATAAATTTCGATTTTTGCCTGAATATTTTCATTCACGAATTCTTGAGCAGTTTTATTGTTTAGTTTGCTTTCCAGAACTTCATGGAATTTATTTTGAAGTATGTTTGATTTTCTTGTATGGTCTCTATTTGTTTTCCACCAAAGTGAAAGGTGTTCTAAAAGTTGTTTTTCGGAGTCAACAGAGGTTTCTTTGAGCTTGTTGATGATAGTCTCTTTTTCAATGTTTAGGGAGTCTTTTTGAGAATTAAGTTGAATTCTGGATTCTTTTTTCTTTTGAAAAAAGATATTGCAGGATTTTTGAAATTTATGCCATAGATATTGTTCGTCTCTTTGGTGAACCGGGCCAATTTTCTTCCACTTTGACTGCAGGTCAATAAACTCTTTTGTCAGTTCATTTGCGTTTTCCGATTGCAATAATTCTTCTGCTTTTTTACAAAGTTCATTTTTTAGTATTTTGTTGGCCTTGTATACTTTTTTTTGTTCCTCAAAAAATGTTTTTTTTGCCCCAAAAAAAGCATCGCAAGCTAGTCTGTACGATTCCCAAAGTTTATCTTTTGAGTCTTTTGGAACGAATCCAATGGATTTCCATTCTTCTTGTTTTTTCAGTACTTTTTTAACTTTTAATTTCCAGTCTTTAACAGAATTTAATCGTGATACGTCAATTTCTTTGATGTATTGAATTAATGCAGTTTTTTTATTGAAATTGACCATCTGTTCTTCTTTCTCAGACTCCTTATATTCTTTAAAATTTGAGTAGAGACTATCTAATAAAGTACGATATTTTGCCCAGAAATCATCTTGTAATTCTTTAGTTACCGGTCCAATACTTTCCCATTCAGCTCTTAATCGTTTGATTTCAAGAATTAAATTTTTTGAAGTTTCGCCGGAGACAGCTTTTTCCAACTTTTCCAAAATAACCTCCTTAAGCTGTTGGTTTCTTTTTAAATCGTGTTCTTGTATGGCTTTATATATATTTATGTTGTAGTAAAAATCCTCAAGTTTTTTTGTGAATTTTTTATCAATATCTTTTTGTGTCAGAGGTGATTTTTCTGATAGATTTGTCCAGGATTCTCTTATTGTTTTTAAATCAGCAAATGCCTTACCAATATTTTTTTCATTTTGAATTAAGTTATCAAGTTGTTCAATCAGGTTTTCTTTTTGCTCTTTAAAAACTGCATTTTGTTTTTTTTGCTTTTCTTTTTCTTTGATAATCTTGTTTTTGAGTTCATTAATTAAATCGTTTGCAAGAAGTTGATTAACATCCTCGTTTTCATTATTTTGATTCTTGAGTAGATTGTACTGTTGAATCAATTCATCAAGTTTTTTACTTTCATTCAAAATTGAATCTGAATAAAGCAGTCCTTTTAAGTCTTGGACAAGAGAATTGAACATACCCGGCTTTCAATGGTTATCAGCACTAATATAAAAGTAAAGAAGGCACAATTCAACAATTGTTGCTAAAAAGAAGTTAATTTTTTGTAATGGGTTATAGACTAATCTTATTTTATCTCTTAAAACCAACCTGTTTTTAGTTAAATTTGCTTAGTGGGTAATAGGGTTATTGTTTCTGTAATTAATGATTTAACCAGTGATCAACGAGTAGATAGAACTTGTACTACATTGTTTGATATGGGCTATGACGTGCTGCTTGTAGGCAGGAAGTTGAAAAGAAGTGTTTCTTTAAATCCTCGGGTGTATAAAATGACCAGAATGAGCCTGTTGTTTGAAAAAGGACCTTTGTTTTATGCGGAGTACAATTTAAGGTTGTTTTTTCTGCTTCTTTTTAGAAAATTCGATGTACTACATGCTAATGATTTAGACACTCTGCTGGCAAATCGTTTCGCACAAAGAATTAAAGGGGGAGATTTGGTGTATGATTCTCATGAATATTTTACAGAGGTTCCGGAATTGGTTGAAGGTTCTTTTGCAAAGCAGGTATGGTTGAAAATAGAGCAATCGATTTTCCCTTCATTAAAAAATGTTTTTACAGTTAATAAATCCATTGCGGATATATATAAAAGTTTATACTCTGTAGATGTTAAAGTAATGAGGAATTTGCCGATTGCCGGGAAATTTAATTCGAAAACTAAAATTAAATCAAGAGTAGATCTGGGGTTGCCTCCAGAAAAAAAAATAATCCTGCTTCAAGGGGCTGGGATAAATATTGATCGGGGAGCAGAGGAAATGGTAGAAGCTATGAACTGGATTGATGCTGTTTTTTTAATTGTTGGTTCTGGAGATGTAATTGATTTGCTGAAAGAGAAAGTCCGATGCTCAGGTTTAAGTTCAAAAGTAATTTTCACCGGGCGAGTTCCTTTCGAAGATTTAATTGCGTACACAAAAGTTGCCGATGTTGGTGTTACATTAGATAAAGACACGAATCTTAACTATAAATATAGTTTGCCTAATAAAATTTTTGATTATTTTCAGGCTGATTTACCCGTGATTGCCTCAGATTTAATTGAAGTCAGAAGAGTGATAGATAAGCATCAATCCGGTATAATTCTTTCATCCCATGAGCCAGGGAAAATGGCTGAAGAGATAAATAATTATATCAATAATAATGACTTTTTCAATCAAACTAAAAAAAATGTTCAAAAGGCAAAGGCCGAGTTTGTCTGGGAAAACGAAAAAGAAATATTAATAAACTGTTATACTAATCTTGGATAAGAAGCTTCATATCGTTTCATTTTCAGTTCCTTTTCCTGCAAATTATGGAGGGGTTATAGATGTGTTTTATAAGCTCAAATCACTTTATGAGGCGGGCGTTAAGGTTGTTCTGCATTGTTTTCAGTATGACAGAGAGCCGGCAGAGGAACTTGATTTTTTTTGCGAGCAGGTTTTTTATTATCCAAGAAAAATGAAGGGTGCTCACTTATTGGGTTTTTACCCTTTTATTGTTGGGTCCAGGAGTAGTGAGAAGTTGATGGAAAATCTTTTAAAGGACGACGCCCCGATTTTGTTTGAAGGGTTGCATACCTGTTTGCCGGTTCTTGATAATCGATTGAAGGATAGAAAAAAGTTGGTTCGATCGCACAATGTTGAACATAATTACTATTTGGCTTTGGCTAAATTAGAGCGTAATCCAATGAAACGATTGTATTATAAAACAGAAGCCAGAAAGCTGGAAAGATTCGAACCTCTGGCCTTTAATAATGCAGATGTTGTTTTGGGTATATCCAAAAAGGACACGATTTATTTGAATGGTAAATACGAAAATGCCATTCATGTTTCCGCTTTCCATGGTTTTGAAGTAGTGAATATTCCTGAAAAAACAGAAGACTTTTCATTGTATCATGGAAATTTAAGTGTTGGTGAAAATAATCAAGCAGCTCTTTTTCTTGCGAGTGATGTTTTTAAAGGTTTGAAGCATAAATTAATCATAGCGGGAAATAATCCTTCCGTCCAGTTGCAAAAATTAGTTGGTCAACTTTCTAACGTGGAATTAAAAGATGATCTTTCCTCGGGTGAGATAAATGACTTAATTCACCGAGCAAAAATTAATATTTTACCAACATTTCAAAGTACTGGAATAAAGCTGAAATTGTTGGCTGCATTGTTTAATGGGGGGCATTGTCTGGTGAATGATAAAATGGTTCAGGATACTGGTCTGGAAGGTGCGGTTCATATTGCAAATTCTGTAAAAGAATTTAAAGAAAAGGTGTCGGAATTGAGCTTGAATTCAATAGGTGATAATGATGTTAAAACCCGAAAAGAAATTCTTTATAATTTTCGTAATGATTTCAATGTTAAAAAGTTAAAAGGTGTTATATAGTTTAATGGTTTAATAGTTGTTGAGTCAATAAAAAGCGCCCCACAAGTGAGGCGCCCTTTTCAAAATCTATACTACCGGATTCTATAAACCTTTTTCTAATTTTTCCATTTCCTTATCAAAAGTTTTCTTGAACTTTTCGTAATCATAATCGATTCTTAAAGTTTCTTCTTTTGTGATCCTGTCGTTAATGGCTTCTAAAATATCTTTTGCTTTCATTTCAACAGCGCAATAGTACACGTATTTACCGGAACCATCTGTTTTCTGAGTAAGTTTCTTACATGTTGTAACTACTTTAGAAAGTTTTTGATTGATTACCTCTCTTGATAAAGCTTCGAATTTTTCTTCGACTTGTTCTCTGTTATTCATTTCTCTTGAATTAACGTAGTTGTCTATAGTTGCTTTTATTTGAGTTTCTACTGATCCCGCTAACTTTGTTTTTGCCTCATTTAGTGATTTTTTCATGGCTGTAGCTTTATCTAAGCTTTCGCCGATTCCAGTGGCTCTCAAATAACTTTTAGAGGATAATGTTTCTGGACCGTCGCAATACATTTCAATAACTTTTTCACCGCTTACAGATGGCTCTTTCGACTTCTGCTTTCCCTTACATCCTACTAGTGCAATTGATCCAACAATTAAAAATACTGCTAATAATGATTTTGAAATAGTTTTCATTTTTTTGTGTTTTTAAATTCTGATAAGGCTGTTGCAAAGCCCATGCCAAATATTAGTTTTTCCTTGATAAAAGTAGATAAAAATTTACTTATAAAACTGTAACAAAATAATTTTTGTTTTGTTTTAGCCTTTGATTATGTGTTTTTTATTCTCGAATTACCTCAACTCAGGGCAG
>TARA_B100000674_G_scaffold497359_1_pt1 | contig 17044 bp, 30 predicted proteins | sample TARA_B100000674 | Tara Oceans TARA_B100000674 (sample SAMEA2622759) | marine metagenome | biome: marine biome (ENVO:00000447); feature: surface water layer (ENVO:00002042); material: "saline water (ENVO:00002010), including plankton (ENVO:xxxxxxxx)" | depth 5 m
GGATTCATTTCTGGTAAAACATATGATGGACCAAAAGGATTCATTGGAGGTGAAACATTTTATTATTAATTTGATATTGTATAATTAAATATATTATAATTATCATTATGGATAAAATAACAAAATTAATTTCTATCCAAAATAAAAATTTATTAGATTCTATAGCAAATGATATGTTTGATTCAGAAAAAGATAAGTTAGAGTTCATAAATAAATATCATAAATATAATTATCACGTTCTTAAAGTTAGTAAAAATGATAAATTATTAAAATATAGTTTTAATCGTATTGTTAATATACAAAATGCGTTTGATTTATAAAAATAATAAAATATAAATATTGGTGTATACAACCATTAATCGTATAAATTTTGTAAATATACAATTATTAATATATTTGTAAGATACACATATCACATATGAATAAATTTGTAATCTTTTTTTTTTTAGATATGTAATCAAATATGAATATTATTTTTTTTAATATTATTATTATATGAATACCACAACTGTTATATATATGACATTAATGGGATTTTTACTTTTATATTTAATAAATAGACAAAAAAAAGATGTTAAATCAGGTAATAAATTATTTAATCCATTCGCAATATCAAAAAATCAAACAAGAAGAATTGTCGATTATATGAATAATGAAAAATTTAAAAAAATAGAAAAAGATGATGATATATGGATAAATGATGACATAACTAGTAAAAGATGTTATAATTTGTGCCAGAGTAATTATATGAATGATTATAAAAATTGTATAAAATCATGTAATCAATACAATAAATTTAATTTGAATAATTTTTAAATTTATATAATATAAACAATAAATATGGTGGTATTTAATGAACAAGTAATTATAGCATTATTTGATAAATCATTAGATATAAATGAATCTATATTCAGTAAATACACAGAAAATACTAAATGCAATGAATATAATCCATTAGAAAAAGTAAAAAGAGATATATATGGTTGTGAATTCGAAGAAGGTGATCCACCTCCAGTATTCAGATATCAAACACCACATTGTGTGTCCATATTAAAAGAAACAAACCAATTGTATTAGGTTGTGTTGTTAGTGGACCAGGTGGTGCTTGTATGATTTCTATCGATTAAAATTATGTTTAATTTTTTATCCGAAGGGAAGTGTTGGTTTTTTTGGTTTTTTTGGTTTATGATGATCATGATCATCATCACTATCATCACCGCCATCACCGCCATCACCGCCATCACCGCCATCACCTTCTAGTTTAGTAACTCTATTATCTAGTTTGGTTACTCTATCTTCTAATTTTTTATATTTATCATTGTTTTTATCGGTGTCATTATCTTTATTGGTGTCATTGTCGTTGTTATCTCCACTAAAAAATAAAAAATATATTATTAATCCTATAAATCCAAAAAATAGTAGTAGTCCTATTATATCCCCCCCCCAATTATTTGATGATGATTCTTCTACTTCTGGACCTGATGATTCTGATGGTGCTGATGGTTCTGATGGTGCTGATGTATTATCTGACATTATATACTATATAATATATTATTTATCATATTATTCCAACAATTTTTACTATATACATTTCTTTGATACCATTCATAACATTCTTTACTCATTTTATTCCATTTATGTTCATCAATTGATTTTATTTTATTCTTGAATTCATCTGTATTTGACACTTTTATATAATGAACATCTTCAATTAATGGTTCCATATATGAATCAGTAGTCACTTCAGGTGTTACTATTGGTACTGTTCCAAATGCCATTAATTCTACTTAACAGTTTTAAATATATTTAAAATTTATATGAATATAATATATAAATGACTAAAACAGCATATATAACATTAACAAATAAAGGGTATGTGGAATATACTAAAAATTGTTTAAAAACTCTTAGCATGATAGGTAAACCAGAATTACTTGAAGTATATTGTATCGATCAAGAAGCATATGATTTATTAATGGATTATCCTTGTAAAACATTATTACAACTACCCGAAGACCAGCAAATAAAAGAATTACAAGAATTTAGACAAGGTAATTGGAATAAAGTAGTATATCAAAAATTTAGATGTATTCATAAAGCATTACTAGATAATGATTTTGTATATTTTACAGATGGAGATATAGTTTATAAAAGCGATAAATTTATTACAGATTTAAATAATAGAATGGAAAACAAAGATATAGATTTATTAATTCAAAATGATAAACAAAGTGACGATGACGACGGTGAATTATGTAGTGGTCTTATGTTTATTAGATCTAATGAAAAAACAAGAGATTTTTTTGATCCAAAATCTATAGATATTAATACAATTGGATGTGACCAAATATATGTTAATAAAATGAAGCAAGCTATACATTATGAAAAATTGCCTTTATGTGAATATCCCAATGGTTTATACCACAGAACTAAAAATCCAAATGGATTTTTAATTCATTATAATTATTTAATAGGTAATGATAAAAAAAAAATGATGATAATAGATAGTAATTGGTTTATTTGATTATAATGCACAATTAGATGTACATATAGTACAAAAACAAGATGGCTTCATTTTTATCATAATATATAATTATCTTTTTAAACTTTATCTAATTTACTTATGTTAATAACATATTCATCATTATCATCATCCTTCACTATAGCATTTGTTTTATTTAAATCTATTACTGTACCATTCATTATTGTATTCGATTTTGTATACCAATTAACTTTATCTCCTATTATTATTTTATCTGATTCTGTAGCATCCAAATATTCACTATCTGATATTATCTCTAACTTATCTTTTTTAAGAATATATTCTGTATTATTTGATTTCACTACAAACTTATCTTTTATTATGTGTTCAACAATGCCATATAATGTTTTATTTTTTTGTTTCCATTTTACTTTTAATTTAATTGAACTCGATGATTTTTTGGTTTTTGTTTTATTATTATTGATTTTTGGTGGATCAGTAATAACTATATATTTAATACTATTGATTAATTCAAGCATCTCATTATATAACTTATTTATTTCTTTCATATTTTGTACATATTTTTTAGGTTCACTAACATCCAAACTAGAATATAATCGTTTTCTTTTTTTTATAATATCATTTATTATTTCTTTTTTATCAATCATTTTATTTTGTTGTTCATATTTACGTTCTATATCTTTGATATAATCTAATTCATTCGAATAATCATTCACATCAACATCAATATATTTAGATAATGTTTTACTATTCACTTGCTCATTCACATAATTTTTGATAGTATTCAAGTGATAATAATTAATATATTCAGGTAAATCTATATCTAATTGTATCCCACATATTTTACTATTGTCAGTTCCACAACTAAATACTATCTTATTATTTGTTTCTTTAAAAATTTTATCTGTATCACATGATTTACACCTTTTGGTACTATTTTTCTCATTATAGTATTTATATATAGAATCCAAATATTCTTTGTTCATATATATATAATAAAAAAAATATATAAATTTTTATCTAATAAATACTTCACCGTTATTTATGTGATTTGTATCTATTGTTATTGTTAATACTGTATTGTTATTATATATAATCTCGAAGGTGTGTCCTATCATCGTTTTTATAATTGTAGATGCACCACTAGGAACACCACCATTCATTAATGTTTGAGAACCACCAACTGGTGGTATCCAATATATAGAAACCACATGAGAAAAGGTATTCGTGAATTTAATACCAGTAGTTGAATTTATTCCTGGGTTCATGTTAGATTTATGATGTAGAATTGCTGGTAATTTACCAAAAGCTTTATTTAGTAACTTACAGTTTCTGTTTTCTATAGAAATCTCTAAATAACCCAGAATACATATGTGTTCCGGTTTCTTTTTAATATACTCAATTGGATCTTTCATATTATCAACAGATGTATCTATTTGATTCCCATATTTATTTTTACCATGTAGTAATTGTAATGGCTTAGCAACTTCTATATTTTTTACTAACACCTTACAAACTAACACATATTTGCTATGTGATGTATGAATAGATCTCTCTGAATATTGAATAGCTTTCCATAACTTAGATGTGAGATATATTCCTGGACCATATTTTGATCCATGAGCTCTACCACACATAATTGTAGAAAAGTTACCATATTGTAGAATTGAATCTAAAGTTTTTTTGTCACATCCATGATACAAATACATACAATCAGATTCACTAAATTCCTCTGATATCATAATCATCTTGAATATTTGACTCTGTATTTTTAATTTATCTTCGTGTGGTGTTATAGTAAATACCATATCTGTTTCCCATTCCATAGCCTCTTTTCGTATGATATCAGTAATCTCTTCTCTATTAAATATTTCTAATTCTGATTCAACCATACATTCAAGTTTATTCAAGCGAACTGATTTCGCTAATACACTAAATGCTCTTTTTAATAACATTTTATTTTTATTCAAAAAGTATATATATAAATTCTTTGTTAAATTCTTTCTTTTTCTTAATGTATTAAACACTTGTGATTTTATAATAATAGACTTATCTATTTGTAGTTCATCAATAAAGTCTTTATTCATATATTTTAACATCATCATTTTTGTATGATGAATTAATTCATGCTTTCTCATATTATATGTTTTTTCACTGTATCCATGTTTCTTGAGAATTTGTCTCAAGTTTTTGACTGTGAATGCATTTAAACTGTGTGTTATGACACACGACATTATGAGAAATATTATTTATTATTCATAATTCTTATTTCAAATTATTTATAGTATCTGTTATATTATCTTTAGATATTTCTATATCATTTAATTCACCATCTAATCTCTGTTTTTCTTTTTCTAATAATGCATTAATTACTATTTTTTTAATTTTATCAGATTCTGATAAATTATCCTCTGATTTCAATTTAGTTATGATATCTTTTAATTTTTTATTAGTATCTGTTAATTTAGTATTTTCTTTCTTAACTTCTTCATATTTTTTTATTATAGAAACTAATTTATTTTTATATTCACTATAATCTTCAACTAATTTAGTGTATTCCATTAATTGTATTTTTAGTTCATTTATTGTTTTATCTTTCTCATAAACAAATGATAATTGTTTTTTTAGATTTGCTACTTCCTCATTCAAGTCTTTTATTATAGTTTTATTATCATCCTTCATATTTCTTTGATATAACATTAAATCAGTTTTAAATCTCTCATTCATTGTTATAATATATTTTAATAATTAATCAAACTATTAACGAATACAAAAAAAATAGATATAGATTTATAAATGATTATTGAACATCATACACAAATAATCCTCACTATGTTTTTTTAGAAAAGAGATTTTTTGTTCTTCTATACGTTTCTTATTAGTTTCATTTTTTAGAATCATCCTATTTGTTATTGGATTATATATATATTCCACTTTTTTTGTTTTTTTTGTTTTTGTTTTATTTGTTTTTTTTACAATATACTTATTTAATTTATTAGAATCTGTTTTTAATTTGTTTTTTAGATCATTTATTTGTATTTTATGTTTTAAGATTCTTTTTTCTAGAGAACATTTTTTAAGTTCTCTTTTTAGTTTCTCTGGTGATTCCATTCTAGTTGATTGTTCATCATCTTCATCACTCGAATAATCTTCATCACTCGAATAATCTTCATCATCTTCATCACTCGAATAATCTTCATCACTCTCGTATTTTGCTTTTTTAGGCATTGAATACCTAAGTGTTATAAAAAAACTTATATATTTTCAAATTAATTTATTTGATATTCTTCATGATCCATAACCATTCTAATATACTTTTTTAATGCATCTTGATTATTCATTAGTTCTTTTGCTTTTTGATATGCTATACTAGTGTGTGAATATTTATTTTTCATATATCTTAATATAATATGATTTCTATCATATTTAGTAAATCCACTATCATATATTGGGTTTATTTTTACACCTAATACATAATAATTCATTTTAAATTTTAATACTGTATCTAATGATATATGGTTTATATATTCACCTGAATATTCATTTATATATCCACTGTTGACTTTATTTTTTAGTCCATATCTAGTTAATAATATATTATCATACTTTTTGTTTTTATCATTTAATATATTTTCCAAAAATACAATATATTCTTTATTTAATAATCTGCGATTTAAATGTATATATAAATATTCTTTGATTACAGATATAATATCATAAGATAAATCTCTCAATACACCTGTTATTATAGAATATGAGTAATATGATGATTTATTCATTTCTTATATAACATACTATTATGTTTAATTCAAATTATATAACAATATATATAAGTAATCATTAAAATAATAGATATTAATATTATAAAATAATAAACTTCAAGAAATTCAATCCGTCCATTTGTATTATCATTAACACTGGTAAGATATCCTTTGTATATATTCATTTTTTAATATAAAAATATAATCCAATATTTAAATTATTATTTCTAAATATTCTATATCTGTTAATTTATCTGTACACGGATTACTATCCATTTTATTTATATTAATATAATTATATGAATATTACTTTTTTATTATTTATTATTGGATTAGTTTTGTTTATTGTTGGTTATACAAATAGTGCTAGTCCATCTTGTAGTAATACCGAACAAATAAAATATGTACCACGTGATGTATACGATAGTCTTGTTGTTTCTAATTTATTAGAATAATATAAAGATTCAATTATATAAATAATAAAATGTCTCAATTATATTATTCTCCTGCATCTATTGGAGATATATATCAAAATACAACAGATTTTAATAATGATAATTATCAACATTTAGAAAATTCTGATCCAATTATTATTCTAAATGGGTCAGATGAAATCATTTTTAGAGAAAATGTTTGCAACAAAATTATTGATTTAAAAAATGATTTAATTAATGAATTATATCATTTTGATACAACAAATATACAAATAGATCCAAAAATTAAAGAATTTGTAAATAATGCATCTGAACTAATAAATGATTATAAACGAGAACAAATTAATATGATACAATCAGAAAAACTTTATCAAGATGAAGTCAATAATACTAATAAAAATATTAAATCGTTGACATCTTATAATGACATAGTCTCTAAATTAGAAAAAGAATATATAAATAGTAGTGATTCAAAGGAATATATTGATAATATAATTGATAATATCAGTATAGTTGTAGATAAAATAAAAGATAATACAAAATTAAAAACTGCTAAAAATAATTATATTAATAGCAGAACTAAAATGTTATCTTATTTTGAATTAGTTAAGTATCTGAATAAAGATAACTTGGGTTCAACTTGTTCATTATGTTTTTCTAATCAAGTGGATAAATATATGATACCTTGTGGTCATACATTATGTAGTTCTTGTAAAAATAATCTTGAATTAAAAGAATACGATAATTGTATTTATTGTAGAAAAAAAATAGATTCAATTAATTCATTATATTATTTATAAATTTATTTGCATATTCTGTAATATATTGTTTCACCTCCTTCTTTCGTGTGTCTAATAATTTTACACAAATCTCCTGGTACTAATCTTATTATTTTAGCAATTTGATCATTTCTAGTTATTCCTGGCATTTGATTAATTTTCGCATTTGAACTCTCCAATATATGATTTATCTTTGTTTTATCTCTTATCGGATAGTGTTTTGGTACTAATGAATGATTTAATAAATTTGTTTGAAATACTCGAATATCAAATATAGTTGTATATCTAAAAAATGTTTTTGGCATATTTATTTTATTATTCTTCATTTCTTCTTTAATTTTGTCACTCGGTTCATAATTCTCTTGTAGAAAAATATTTATAGAATCATTGATTTTTTGTATAGTCTCACTCATAGGTTCATTAATTAATATTATGATTGAATCATCGTCATCTATCAATGATTCATTGTATAAATTTAATATTTTATCTGTCAATGACTTCGTTACTTTAACACTCGATTGATTACCTGAGGGCATATTATAATATATCACATGTAGTTTATGTGATGGTATATTCTTATGTGTTAATACAAAATTACACCCAGCTGATATACCAAATGATGAATATATACTATTCTTGTTATTCTCTATATTATATACTTGTTCTATCTCATTTATTGATAATATTGGTACTTTCGATATATCCCAATCATATTCATTCAATATCTCTAATAATATATTTCTTGAATTACTAACCTTCTCTATAATAGTACTCATTATATATATTTAATTATTATATATTATTATTTTTATATCAAATTTTATTATTGATTAAGGTAATAATAATTATAATAATTCAATATTAAATTTACTCTATCACTATCTAACTCTCTTGTAGAATTTACTATATTAATTAAATTAGATACATATTCTTTTCTATATTCCACATTATCTGTAGACATATATGTATCTACATTCATATTTTCTGATAAAGATACGTTTATATCACTTGTATCACTTGTATCACTATCATCTACTATAAAATCCGAATCTGATGATACATCATCACTTGATGATTCTGATACATCATCACTTGATGATTCTGATATATCATCACTTGATAATTCTGATGTATCATCACCTGATGATTCCTCTCTTTTTATAACATTATCATTCATATTTTTATATTCTACTAATACATATTTCAATAATACTAACTTATTGTTAATGTATGCATCATTTATATTATCATATTTATTTCCTTCTAAATCTATAAAATCTTTATTATACCATTCATACCATATAATATTTTCTGATATATTTTTGTTTTTATCAAGATTACTCCATATATATATATTATCTGTTTTAATATCATAATATACATATTCATCGTCTATAACATAAGATATCTTATCATAATAATAATTTATACCTTCACATAACATAAATTTCTCACACATTAATTTTGCTAATTTTGTATTTTTTATAAATTCATATGTTTCTTCATTGTATTCTATTATAACCTTACCATCATCTAAAAAATATATCATTTTTTTTATATTCATATACTTAAATATTTAAGTATATAAATAAATAATTATATACCATGGATAAAACATTAGTCTTATTTACAAACAATAATGTTTATGATAAGGTTTGTGAATATATATATAATAAATACAATGATTATTTCAATCATATAGAATATATTCAAAATATAAAAAAACCAAGATATGATTTTAAAACTAGAAAAAATACTAAACAAGAATCATTCAGTATTATTCGTCCTTCTGATTGTGATATATCAATTGAATATAATGATAAAAATATAAGATTTTTGATAGAAACTATATATAATGATAAAAATAATATACAAAAGTTATTTGTAACAAGACAGTGTGAATCTTTTGATGTTATTTTACAAAAAATGACATTATACTCTGATAATAAAGATATCTTAATTCAATTTGTGAATGATTCTATTAAATATGTTGAAGATAGAATTAATAGTTATAAAAAAATTAACAATGATATTATCAGAACATTTTATTGGAGACAAGAATATTGGTCATTATTCTCTAAAACTCATAAACGACCATTAGACACATTATATCTAAAAAATGGTGCAGTAGAAAAAATAATGACTAAAATTAATAAATTTTTAGACACTAATACAAGAGATGAATATATTCAATATGGAATTCCTTATAAATCTGTATATCTATTATATGGTGTTCCTGGTGGAGGAAAAACTAGTCTAATTAACTGCATCGCTGCAGAAACTGATGCTGATATATACATTATTCCCATAACTAGTGAATTAAAAGACTCTGATTTAATATCTGCTTTTTCTGAATTATCTGTTAGTGATGATGATAAACAACAGATTGTTGTTATCGAAGATATTGATTGTATCTTTGATGAACGCAAAGCTAATGACCATAACAATATCACATTACAAACCTTATTAAATTGTTTGGACGGCTTAACTTGCGTTGAAGGATTATTATTATTCATTACTGCTAATAAACCTGAAGTTCTTGATTATGCTTTAATTAGATCCAGTAGAATTGACCACAAAATTGAATTCGATTATGCTGATGAATATCAAACAGAAAATATGTTCTGTAAATTCTTTGATAAATCTTTATTCAAAGAATTCTATAAAAATATAGACCATCTTAAATATACTACAGCCATGCTACAAGAATTCTTGTTTTATAATAGAGAATCATCTAATATTATAGAACAATTATCTGAATTCAATGATATTGTAAATAAAAATAAACCTGAGAATCTAAATAATGATAATAAAAAAAATAATCTTTATATGTAATATATGATTAATTTTGATAAATGTGTGAATATTATAGGCATTATATTATTTGCTTTATTTATAATTTATGGTTGTTCTAAACCAGATAATCTAATCGAGCCACTCAAGGCAGATTAAGATATTTATATAATTCTTTAACATCCCAACCCTCATTTTCTGCTATATATTTTAATAATTGAATATTTTGAATTAATATATAAATTTCAAGATGTTCTAGAATATTCATATTAATTATTTGTATAAATTTGATTTCTATATAATCACATAATTCAAATTAATATTATTTTAAATATTTTCTATTTTATATGAAAGAATTAAAATTTATACATATTACAAAATGTGCGGGAACTTCAATTGAAACCTTAGGAAATGAAAATAATATTTTATGGGGAATAAATCATCAAGAAGAATATGGATTTTGGCATGAACCATTTAATAATAAATCTATAGAATTAAAAAAAAAATATGATTGGTTTATGGTTGTTAGAAATCCATATACAAGAATATTATCCGAATATTATTGCGAATGGGGTGGTATTGGAAAAAAAAGATGCATACCAGATACTAAAGAAAAATTTAATAATTTATTAATTAGTAATATAAAAGATAGACATAAACCTTCATTAGGATTTCATTATATAGAACAATCAAAATATTATACTAATGATGAAGATATTACAATTAATATTATTAAATTTGAAAATCTAAGTTCTGAATTAGATTTATTATTTAAAAAATATAATTTAAATATTGATATTAATAGTCTTAAAACTATTAATACAAAAAAAGATAAAAATAAATCTTTACCTTTTACAATTAACGATTTTAATAATGAATTAATTAATTTAATTAATAATGTATATTCAAAAGATTTTGAATTATTTAATTATAAAAAAATAAGTATATAATTAACATATTGATTCATATTTTAATTATTAAAATAATTTATAACCATCAATATGTGTTTTCGCATAGCAATTACTAGCATAATGTCCTTCACGACCACATCTATAACATGTATTTTTTTGTTTTGTTTTATTTAATGTTTTTGAATTTGTATATTTCCCTCCTCTCACATTTTCATATCCATACTTATTTATATATTCTTCTGTATATTCTTGTTCTAATTTATCTGAAAAAAAACCTGGACAACTGTCAACTACTTTACCATCAATTGGTTTGAATTTCTTTGTTACTTTTGCTCCATTACCACTAAAATGCTGATTCATTCTTCTATCTATATTTGTTGTTTTCCCTATGTATTTTTTGCCATTTTTTAAATTTAATTTATAAATATCTGTTTTTTGATTAATGTCTGGTGAATCTCCATATTTAGTTTTATACATAGGTGCACCCGTTCTTGCATATGCCTCCGGATTACGAATGTATGTGCCATTACTAGTATAATATGTTGTCATTATATCTATAATTATAAATATGTTCTCTTTTATAAGTATAATTCAAATTAATATAACCGCAAATGATATGGAGTATATATCATTCATTGTATTTATTTTTTTTTAATTAAAAAAAACCACTAGGGAAAACGACGTCGTACGTTTTTTTGTTTGTGCTCTTAATCAACATATCTTTATGCTGGGTTAGGGCGCTGGCCCGCGCCGCACCCACTTCCTCCTTCGCCTCCTGGGTTCCACCTAGGGCGCTGACTCGGGCTCCGCGAAGAGTGCCTCCAGGTCGTCGGAGTAGTCAGGCTCTGGCTCAGGCTCGGGTTCCTCCTCGTCACTGCTTTCGAATTCACCCGTGTTAAAATCCAGGATGGCCTTAACTAGCGACTCATACTCGTTGAATCGCAAAACATCGGTGCAGTGCGGATGTTGGTAGTTTATCTCTTCACCCGAAAACATTGCGATTTCGATTGCTAGATAAGTCTTCGCATATCGATTCGCATCGGGTGGAACCGCGATGCTAATAGAATTGATCTTGTATTTCTCGAGGTCCGATCCACTTGGTGGATTTACCCGAAAGGCATACCCCATTATGTCCGATATGTCCCCGACGTTGAACTCGCGCAACCGTGGATCATCTCTGACTTTATTCGCTAGCAGCTTCACCGCCATATTGCATAACCGCATTATTTGAATGAATTCCATCTGCTCCACGGAACTCGCGCAATCGTGCTATTGTAATAAAAAAAACATAAAAATTTCAAATTATTTATTAAATTTCAAAAAAGATATTCGACATAGGAATTAAAACATTGTATCTTACATGAGTATAAATAGGAGTAATCTAATTATTTTTTTTTATTTCCAATATAATTCTTTTGTATCACAATACAATTCATTTTTATAATCATCATCTATATAATATGTTAAATTTTGATTTTTAATTGTATCACTTTTGCTTGTCCATTTATCATTCTTTGATATATAGTCATTAAGATATCTTATTCTCCCTTCAACTCCTTTTTTACCTCTTTTTAATCTCCACTCGCACTGCATTGCTGATTTCATATCTTGAAAACCATCAATGATTAATACAGGATACCATGAATCCCTTTTACTTGTATATCTCGCTCCTCCTTTAATTTCTTTATTATGTTGACGTATTCTCCTAGTAAAATCATTTGTCATCCCAACATATGAATAATTATCAGATTTTAAAAGATAAACAAGATACATAATATATAATTTGATATTATTTTTTTAATTTTTTTAGTAAAAAACAATTATAAAGATGTCAGAAGAAAAACAATTGAGAGCTGAACAAATCGCAGAGAGTGCATATGAAGTGGGTAGAAATCCATTAGATACAGCTGGTATGGACACTGATGATGAGATATGGGTCGATGAGAATCCAGATTATTCTGATTATATTGAGCAACATTATCAAGAACTTAAAAATCAAGAAAATGATGACCCAATTGTACGTTCTAAACGTATTGCTATGGGTGGGTTTGAAGTGGGTAAATGCCCACCAGACCCCGGTAGCATGGATACAGATGATGAAGAATGGGTTGATGACAATCCTGAATACGTTGATTTAATAAAACAAGAATATAAAAAATTAGTCAATGGTGAGATATAATTAATCATCATCACCATTATTATAAGATATCTTTATAACACATTTTATATTTTTTGTTATATAATATAATCCAATTATATTGATAAATAAGATAACATTCACAAAACTAATATAATGTTCTTTTACTAATAATTCAAAAGCTATTGCTAATATAACCGCAAATGATATGGAGTATATATCATTCATTGTATTTATTTTTAAAAAAAACACAAAAAAAATAAATCAAATTAAAAAAAACCACTTGGGGGAAAATTCACTTTTCATTTTTTTTGGGTTAGTCACAAATGATTCACCCACTCATCTAGCCACCTGTGACCTGTGGCTCGTCGAATTCATCCCCATCGTCCGGTCTCTCGAACCCTACATGGTCCATCAGGCACCTACATTCCATTTCTGGTTGGTATCGGCTTCGTGTCCTGGACACATGTGGCTGTTGCATATAACTATCTCTCGTAGCGTTAGCCGCAGCCCCGTTCTTCCCCGGTGAAGGACGTGGTGATTGAGGTGTGTCAGGCATTGTTGTCGTTGTCGTTGTTGTCGTCGTCGTCGTCACTTACCTGCTTCCTCGTTGTGTTATAATAGGAAAAAAAATATAAAAATTTCAAATTATTTTTTTTATCTTCAAAAAGATATGATAATACAGAAAAGAAATTAGGTTATCCCTAACTTCTTTTTTTGTGTTATATCAATGATTTCTAAGCATAGAACCAACAGATATATATTGATTCTTCTCTGAATATAGTTGATACAACGTGGTCATATGCATTCCCGTCGGTGTAGAATAATATATGCGAATGTTCTTTGTACTTAGTCCCAACCTTTCGGCATATCTGGGAATAGTTTTCTTCACACACAATCCACAAGGACGAGCATTCCCCAATCCATTTTCCGTATTCCTCCAAACAAGTATTGTGATTGACTTGTTTGATGGATTCTTCTTACAATATCGGTCCAAAGCAACATGTTCTGCGTGCTTTGATGCATACTTAGAAATCTTAGGTAGAGCACAAGGTGTGCATATATCTTCGTTCAAATAAAACGTCTTTTTCACACGACTTGGTCATGATATCCATCGCCTGCGTTGACGAAATGTTATCCACAATCATACTCTTGATGACGGACATTGTTGTAGTCTCCTAACGCCTGATTTCTCCGTTAATAAGAAAAAAAAAATATATATTTCAAATTATTAATTAATCTATAAAAAGATATCTTTAATACAACAAAAGAGGGTTTAACCTCTATGTGTTGCCTCTTCTTTTTTTTCTTTGGTACAATCTGTTGTACCAGCCGCATCAAGAGTTCGGCAGTGGGGGCATCAGCCACGAGGTGGCCAGACGCCTGAACCACTCATCAGCATAGTAATGGCAGATTCAAGGTTCTTCCTGTCATCATCTGTCAAGTCGTTGGACTTTAACATCTCTTGACATTTTTTCTCCCAGTACGAACACTGAATACTTTCCCACTCATCCCACTCATCCACCGAGTCCACCGAGTACTCATCCTCCGGGACGTGCAGTTCTTCCACATCATACTTCCCTGATGGGTAGACGTCTCCAGATGCAGTCAAAAGGCCCGCTTGGATCTTGGTGGCTCCTGTCGCCGATGGAGGTACACCCTCCTCTGCTGATGGGACCAAGGCAGCCTCAGTTGTTGTCATCGCTTTCCTCGCTCTGTGCCCCCGTTTGTCGTTAAGATAGTAAAAAAATATAAAAATTTCAAATTATTTGTTATATCTTAAAATATTACTTTTTATTTTAAACATTTATTAATACATTCTCCTTTTTCACGAGTATTTATTGATATCATTAAATGTGCATGATATAATGCTGTCGCTGATCCTATTATTAATATATATAATGATATCATATTATGCTTAATTACCTTTAATCCAACTAATAAAAACAATAAACCGTGTAGTATGTGAGCTAATAGTATAATATACTTATTAATTCCTAACGAATAAGTGAAATCATTCGGTATATGCTTTATAGTCAAATATACAAAATATCCCATTATTATAATTCCTACAAATGATAATAATGAATAATGATATTCTTTTAATTGTTCACCTTTTATTAATTTATAACCAATATATGTTAACCAAGCTCCAGACAATATGTGTGATATATGTATTAAATAAGCAGGAATTGAATGTGTGTAATATCTAGTCATTTTTATTATTACTTATATTTTTTTTATCTATTTATTATATATGACAACCGTCGATAGTGATAAATCTATATTTTATCAAATATCTAATGATATTAAAAAAGTAGTTGATGATAAAGATGATGACTTCAGATTCTTATATTCATATGTACCTTGTACACTCGAAGATGCTATGTGGGGAAATAATAACGGACCTCAACCACAAAGAATAAAACCAGATAATAATACATTTAATTTACCACATTTATCCAGAGATTGTATATCTTGTCATAGTATATGGAATAATAGCACTAGTAGAAAATTAATTGTTAAAGATTTCTAAAAATAATTATATAAAAAATACTCATCATCTTCATCATTATAACATTTTCTGCATACTGGTATATACTTATCTTTTTCTCCAATATCTATAATAGAATCATTATTTACTAATTTTTTTGAATATATAGCCTCTTTTCCATTATTACATACAGAACAATAAGCTTTTAATAATTTTATATCATCTGCATGAGGATATAATTTATATAATTCTCCAAAATTATTTCTATTACTATCACCATTCAATCCAATCAGTATAACATTTTTATTATCTTTATCAATTGCTTTTATAACAAATTCATATAAATCTTCAAAAAATTGACATTCATCAATAATTATATAGTCATTATCTTTATAAAAATTACATGGTACATCTTTTAATTTATTTAATGTTATGCATTCTATTTTTGACATATTGTGTGTAGATATATTGTCTATAAAATATCTATTGTCTAGTGATGATTTGATGTTTAATACTTTTTTATGAATTGATGATAATTTATTATTAATATTTATAAGTTCTGTTGTTTTACCAGAAAACATACATCCACATATGATTTTTAATGACATAAAAAATAGTATATATTATATTTATATTATATATATATATATTTATTATTTTAAGCCGTTATAAACCCATTGTATCCATAGTTTCAGATAAATCTTCAACTTCAATATCAACTGTTTTTTGAGAATCTTGTTGTTCAACAACTTGTTGTGGTTCAGACTCAACTCCTCCATCTGGTGGAGCATCATCCAATATAGCCTCTTGTTCATATTGTTCTCTCATATCTATTGATGCACCCATCAATCTAGCATAATAATTAGGATCCATTTGACTCGCATAAGTATATATATCAAATAATATTTCAAGTGAATCATTCATCATTTTTATTTTTTTGACTTCTAATGGGTTTCTACTACCAAATTCATTTGAATCTGAGAAAAGATATCTTACATTGTCATTATTTTCTAATGGTACATTATATACTCCTTCATCCGACAATATACCTTCTTCTGATACAATATAATCAAAATTAAATTTCTCAATTCTTGATACTATATCAGATAGATTAGACATAATCAATTTTATTATTTATATATTATATTATTTAAATCAAATTATCTAAAAAATAATAATGCATCTATAATATTATCAAAATGATAATCTACATAACTAGGAATATTATCATA
>TARA_B100000674_G_scaffold72684_1_pt1 | contig 16989 bp, 14 predicted proteins | sample TARA_B100000674 | Tara Oceans TARA_B100000674 (sample SAMEA2622759) | marine metagenome | biome: marine biome (ENVO:00000447); feature: surface water layer (ENVO:00002042); material: "saline water (ENVO:00002010), including plankton (ENVO:xxxxxxxx)" | depth 5 m
CGGGTAGTTCAGCCGAAACGTATAGCCATCGTAGTAATCACCACCATTGACCTCACCGAGTTCCGTGAGTGCTCGGTCGTACAAAAACTGTAAATGGAGGCCATTGGCGAAATCATGTTTAGCCGAGACACCACCGAAATAGCGTCCTAAAAAACGATTGCCATAATTGTTAGCGGAAAGGCTTAACACCGTCGCATCATGGTCAGCTTTTTCACGCTCGCTGAATACCATGGTTAAGGCATTGGGGTCCCCGGAGACCTGATAGCTTATGCCATAGTCGAGACCTGCGCGGTCACTTTTTAAATTCGCTAACACGCGCTTTGTATCGAATTCACTGCGATGAAGGTCGCTATCGCCAATCAAGGACGAAAAATGCTCTTTGATCCCCTCCGGCGCTTTTATATCGGCCAACGTGCCGTTGATAACATGGACAAAAATTGTCTCGTCGCGCTGGGCGAAATAGATCGTCGTTAACAGGTGTCCCAGGTGATGGTATGACTGGTTTAGCGCATTGACCGCCTGAGCCGGCGTTTTCGCCGCCGCCATCAGCATATCCAATTGCTCTTTGCTAAGGTGACGATTCCCAGTTATCCGCAGCGTATAGCCCGCCACCTCTGCCTCGTACACCGCGTCTTCACGTGCAGAACTGTACTGCACGATCCGCTCAGCAGTGGACGCTTGGGGAGGAATGACTGGGGGTAAATCAATTGCCATACAAAGTCCTTAACCTTTAGCGAGCATCAGATTCGACGCTGTTCTTTGCCGCTCGCATCTCGACACGTCTATTCTCTGCGCGAGCCTGGGCCAAGTCACGTCCGCTCAAACCCTCAACACTTACCTTTGGCTGTCTTTCACCGAAGCCAACTGCCTGCAAACGCTGCACCTCAACACCTTCGGCAGCGAGAAAACGTACCACGGCCTGAGCACGCTCTAAAGACAGGCGCATATTATAATCATCATCACCGCGGTCGTCGGTGTGGCCGACAACCTCAATTTCAATTTTCTTAAAGCGCTGTGAATTCAGGATATTGGCGGCCTGCCTGAGGGTAGCCGCAGAAGAAGCGTCGAGCAAAGCGGTATCACTGGCAAAGCTCACCCCGACGAGACGCAGTGTACGCCCGGCTTCGAAATGGCAACCCGAGGGCAATACAATCGCCTCAGCAGGCGAGTTTGGGCAGAGATCTACTTCGTCACATACACTGTCGCGATCCGCATCACGGCACTGCGCCGCAGCAGCGGACCGCGCTAAGGGCTTTTTTGCGCGATTACCATCAACCCTCGCCCCCTCGTCACTCGCTTGCGTGTCGTCGGAAAGCTCTATGGTAAGCACTTCAGGAATAATGTCGCCGTCTCCGGCGGTGTCTTGCAGGAATTCAATAACCGAGCTCTCACCGCCCAAATTATCGAGTAAGGGTGCTAAAGCGTTCCCCCCTCCCTCTACTTCAAGAGGAGACGCTGGCGCTCCCAGCAAAAGGATGTCTTGCCCGGCGATTCCGGCCCCTAACACCGCATCGTCGCTCAAAACATCTAGCGACAACACCGAAATATCATCTTCGCCGCTACCGGCTCCTGGCACGGTAACATCCACCCCGATACCCAGTACATCGACCGAAATCAACTGTGCCTGCGCAATCGGCGCTGCCATGAGCAAGCCGATAAGGAAGGATTGTATAAATGCCCGAAAATTCAAGTGTCGATGCCTATCTGCCGGAACATGACCCAAATTTATATTATGCGTTATTGTGATATAGCTAGCTGAAACTTGAAAGTAAAAAAGCCGGCTCCCTAAGGAAACCGGCTCTACTATATCAGGTCAACACGCCTCGTTAAGGTGTTGGCAATTCAAATACCGGCTCTTGGCCGTCAAACCCGAATGAAAAGCTGAAAGCCGCTGACTCGAAAGAAAACGCTAGTGAAAGCGGCAATGCACTGGGCTCAGAGTCGCTATCACCGCCCTCAGATGGCGCGGGGATAGGCAGTACATCTAATACTGGCTGAAGAGGGTTATCACTTTCACCGCCCTCACCGCCAGCTGCGGCGCTCTCAAATTGGTCAACAAGGGGCTGCAGCGGGTTGTCGCCCTCTCCACCACCCTGAAGCTGATCAAGCAGAGGCTGAAGCGGGTTGTCGCCACCGTCACTGCCGCCCTCCGGCGCAAATCCCATCAAGTTCTCTTGCAGATGTGCAAACAGCACTTCCAGTGTCGGTGGAATGGCTTCCACACTCGCTTGAACGGCGGTTGGGTCGGTTGCCAGGGTATCAACGACATCAGTCACTGCGTCTACGGTTCCGTCCTTGCCCGCCAAGTCATTGGCCAAGTCGTCAACCGTCTTCGTCAGCTGCAATGCGTATGGCGCAAGAGGGTTTTCACCACCGCCCTGAAGCTGGTCCAAAATGGGCTGCAAGGGGTTGTCACCGCCACTACCGCCGCCCTGCAATTGATCCAGGATCGGCTGCAGAGGATTATCGCCACCACCATCGAGCGCTGAGAGCTGAGAATCGATTTCGTTTAACGGCGCGATGATTGCGTCGAGCGGCGTTCCCGCCAAGCCTTCAGCAAGCGGTTCGATAATTGGCGCCAAAGGGCCAGCACTTGAGAGTGATGATGCAGCCGCGATGGCTGCCGCTAATGACAGTTGTTTCATTGATAGAGTTTTCACAGCATGTCCTCCAGACATTTTTTGTTTTTCCGCGAACAGAATCTACGTTCTGCTTTATTTGTGTTATAGGCGGATAATACGCGTTTATACGTATTGATTATAGTGATTCAAATCACAAAAGCCTGCGTTATGTGAAAAGCAGCTGATTGGAGGTGGCAACTTGCTTGAATGGCGTATTGAATCAGTCAGTTACTGACCGAGTATATGCAGGATAAGGGGCATCGTTAGAACAGCATGCTATGCAGCAAGCCGGATTAAATAAAATAACAGTCTAAAAATGAAAAAGGGCCGCTGAAGCGGCCCTTTAAATATGGTCGGAACGGCAGGATTCGAACCTGCACAGCCAAGCCACCATAGACTCACATAACCCCATATCCCAAAAAAATCAATGAGTTATGCCGCCATATACCTCGATATGCCACCGTCGATGTGGCAAAAATTGTTGAATTTATGCGCCGCTACAACCAGCATATCTCACGAAAACCTCTCGGAACTACTTCAGCAAGGAGCGCATAAAATTGGGTATAGATGAAGGAACTCCCGAAGCGGCAAGGCGAAATCTTCTCGCGATGTCATTCGCATTTATCCTGTATTTTGGTGGCCAAGGGCAATTAGACGGCCCCTCCCTCAAGCTCCCTATGGTCAACATCATATTCGAGCGACCTGAGGTTCTTGCCATATCGGCTTGGTGCTTCCTTCTATGGTTTGCCATTCGCTGGGCCCAACTTTCGCGTGGAATGCTCTCGGCAAAGATGAGCCAAGAGCTATCGAAGTCGGAGAAATCTGTGGCCGTGAAGCTCTACATTCGTCATGCGTTGAGAGAAAGCTCTTTGGATGTGAAGGAATTTAGCCCGGAAATGGGCTACGGCATCGACTCGAGATCACCGATGGAGAAGAAAGTCGTGTTCAGGTACAAACCAAAATCAGAGTCTGACTTTAAAACGCAAGAGCTCCATATAAGCGGTATCGCAGGAAAGCTCATGCTGGCCTGCCTCTATATAAAGAATGCTATTACTTTGCCGGCAGCGTCCCAATTTGGGCTGCCCTGGGTAGTATTCATGGCGGCGATATCCGCACCACTGTGGTCATAGTTCTAAATGGGCACAAAGCATATCGCCAAAGTTGACTGTGCACTCAAGTACACCAATCCTTCTTTTTACCCCCACCATATCTGACAGCATGGCCTGCCGATATCAGGGCTTCGCCGAGGTTTTCGTCATCAACCCAAACATCCGCTAGCAAGCGAAAATACTTGCCTCTCTCAATTGCTTTTAATTCAACGCGATTTGCCGCCCTCAGCTTCGCCACACTGTACTGCTTCGCCAATCTCGCGGCCTCCTTCTCTGACTGGCATTTACCGCGTAATTCGGGAGTATCTATACCCTTAATCCTGATCGACATGCTCTCTCCAACAACAGCAGGCCAGCCATTGATATTGGCTCGAAAGGTGTCACCATCGTAGATGGTTCTCACCTCAGAGACGACAACATCTCCATACTCTTTTGCCGAAGCTCCCAGGGCCAGCAGGGAGACAAATATTACGATGAAGAGCCTATTTATCCCTTGTGAAGTTGAAACCAATACTGAAGGCCACCCAAGGCTCATCCTGATACTCCCAATTTTTGCCAACATCACCAGACAAGTGATCAACACCAGCTACGAAACCAATCTCCCAGTTCTTAGCTATTTCGCGGCTCACTCCCAATGCGAACGTGATGCCACTCTTAGTTTCAACATCCTTTGTCCCAACTTCTGAGACCGAAACTTGAGTCAACCCTAAGCTAAATAGGTACTGAGTTTTATTGTAGCGATACCCCATATAAGGACCAATAGATGAGTCGCCGTAAATATCTCCGCTTCGCAATTTAAATGGCAATACCAGAACCCCAGTATCGAAGCCTCCGACACGATAGTAGGATGATGGATTTACTCTGTTCGCTCCCTGTAGACATAGTTTCATTGGTCCAGCAAAGAACCTTTTTCTCGCCTCCAGTGCATCTTTCTGGCTGCGATTGCCCGGACTCAATGTCACCTGATAGACATGCACTACCCTTTCTTTAGAACTCTGGGCGTCAAAGTCCCCAGTTTGCAAATAGTATGAATTCCGCGGCAGGGCTAGACCGCCCTTTTTCGCATTGCATGCATCTGCGACTGACAGCGGGTAAAGGAGTATCTCGTAGTCATTTGTATAAATTGGCGAAAATGACATGCGATAAAAAGGCGCAGTATCGGAATTGAAAACGCACTGATACTCTCCCCCTACTTTTGTGTCGCACTCTATATCGTCAGCAGCCCCGCCAACCGAACTCATGCAGGCTAGTACTGCAACCAAACCTCTCATGATCCATTGATTCATCTTGCCTCTCCCTTTGCTTAAGTATCAACAGAGCGCGAGAACCTCCAAATCTCTCTGAGCAAATCAAACCATGAGGGCTAAGTCACACCCTCAACAATAAGTAAAGCAGACCAGCGAGCAAACGCACGAAGAAAGTCCAAGGTAACGATTTGCAAAAGCATTAAATTTGCTCCTGATATTCCTGCAGGGCGGGCGCTTCGCCGACGATCCGGCCGTCCTCGATCCAGGCCTTTGTGCCGACCGTCAGGCTGTCCCCGATCACGCGGACCTTGCCACCGTCTCGGGTGGTGGCGGTGCTGGTGCCGTCGCTGTTCACGGTGTCGATCGTTGCGGTGTAGCGGGTCCGCTGCGGTAGCAGACGGCGGAATCGCAGAAAGGCGTTCACAGTGGTCATACTGTCCCCCTAGTAATGATGGCGCTCGAGGCGGATCGTTTGAACGGCGCGGCTCGCGCCTGGCTGGCTGACCGAGACCGACGTCGATAGGACCAGGCCGCGCCAGGTGTTCGCCGGGTTGCTGGTGTCCTGGATCTCGCCCCACTGACCAGGCACGACCAGGCCAGGCGCCCCGGAGGTGGGGACCGGGAGCTCGATCGTCACGATCTCCTGCGCGCCAGACTGCCCTAGGATCGAGATCCCGCGGCCGCGGCATTGCTGAGTTGATAGGTTCAGTGCGTCGTAATTGTCAGCCGCCCAGGGCGTGCCGTCGGTGCCGTTTTTCTTGACCTCGACCGCGACGCCATGGGAGATCCCGGAGACATAAACGCCGCGGTATTCGGGCGTCGGCTGCCACTCGCTCGACAGGCCGAGGATCATCGAGTCGGCGACCTGGAAATCGAGGCGCGAGGCGTCGATCTGCGGCCAGTACCAGGGAGGCCCCTCTCGGTAGCGCTGCTGCGCGTAGACCTTCGACAGGCCCAGGGCTGGGGTGACGATGCCGCCTGCGGCTTTGACTAGCTCGTCGACGACCTCGATCGGGGTTTTGTTTTCGTAGCCCCAGGCGCCCGCCGGGATCGTGTAGTCGGCGAGGCTGGTGTCCCACTCGATCGTGAAGCCGGTCAGGTCCAGGACGTCCTGCGCGACCTGGAGCGCGTTCGTCGGCGTCTCGATCTGTGCCGAGGCCTTCGCGCTGTAGGGGTCCGCCAGTAACTGCGTCAGGCTCGAGCCGCTGACGCGGTAGGTCTGCGCCGGGAATTTCTGCGCCTCGCTGTAGCGCTCCACCATAAAACGCCAGGTCTTGTTATTGACCTTCGCCTCGACCTCGATCGGACCGCTCGGCCCTGGGCGGATTTGGTCCATGCTGGCGCTGTTGAGAATCGTCGCCGAAAAGGCCCAGCTAAACGAATCAATATCGAGCGAGATCGTCAGGTCGGCGAACTCGAGCGGGATCCCTTCGGGGAGTTTTTTTAAGCTGCTGGCGTTCATGTAGAAATAGGCCTCTTTGATCTCCGGCGGGTCGGCCGGGTCCTTGTCGGGGAGCGGCGGCTCCTGGTCGTAGTCCCACTCGACCTCTGTCCCTATGCGCGGTTTCCGGTCCCAGGGGTGGCGATAGCGCACATCAGCGGGGAGGTTCGTCGCCCAGCCCTGGAAGTCGCGGCCGGCATCGACTGGGCGAGTCGGGACGATGATCTCGATAGGCGCGCCGCCCTCCGACTGCAGGCTAAAGTCGACCGAATTAGCCGCGGGAATTGCGTAGGGATTCTGCAGGTCGAAGTCTGTCGCCCCGATCGCGTAAGTGGGATCGTTCAGCTCGACCGGCGGCCGCTCCCAGAATTTCGAGCTGTCCGCGTGCTCCTGGGTATCGATGACGTCTTTTGCCGGCGGTACATTCCAGGATTGCACCGGCGCACCGTCGATCGGCTCGATCGAGTCGTCCCAGGCCTGCGAGGGCGCTCCGCGCTGGTCGTCCTTGATAGGTATCGGGTCCCAGCCCTGGGCGGCTGTTGCCGGATATCTCGGGACCGCCTGGTCCCAGGCCTGCGAGGGCGCCCCACGCTGGTCGTCCTTTTTCGGCGCCGAGCCCCAGCTCTGAACCGCTCGATCGTCGTAGCGGTTCACGGCAGGCCCCAGGCGTAGCGCTCTCTGCACGTCGATCTGCGCGGGCGTCGGATTGTATCTGATGCCGGCAGCGCTGGCCGGCGTGCAGCTCGCGAGAGTGATCCCTATCCCTGACGCGACCATAAACTCGGGCGGCAGCGGGTAGACGATCGGCGGCTCCCAGCCCGACGCCAGGAGGTCGAAGTCCACGGCCGACCAAGCCGGCGGCGGTAGGTACAACGCGCCCCCGGCATTGAAACCGAAATCAGCGACGAGTGGACCAGGAACGACGTATCCCATTTTTACGGCCGTTTACTGGCGAGATAGTCCTCGAGGCTAAGCAGACTGCCGCCGGCGGTGTCCGCTCCTCGAGCCACTAGCGCATAAATCTTGCCGCTCAAATGGTTGCTATAGCTCCCATTGCTATACATTCTCGACCCAACAGTAAAACGGTCGGACGCCCCTCCCATTACCACCGGCTTTGCGACCACGGTGTCCTGCGCTCCGTTTATTCGGTGAATAACCTTGCCGCCATCCCAGCGCGTGACGATATGAACTTCCCCGTCAGGCATCGTGTTTGTCAATATCTCTTTTCCGTCGTCAGCGAGGTCGAGCTCCTTCTCTAGCCCCGACCGCCGCTTGAACCACCAATCCTGTTCAGTGCTCCCAGCTGAGCGATGAATAATAGTGTTGTTTGTAGATGTCCGATCGACGAAATCGGCCGCCGCGGAGAATGTTAGGCCGTCGCCATGACCGACCGCCGGAGCGCTGGCCGCTTCCAAGTAGTCGTTCGATCCGTCAAATTCGAGCCAGTGAAGCGCGCCGCTAGTGCGGTAGATTGGCCGCCGACTGCTCTCTGATTGAGAAACATGATTCCCGTTGCCCGACTTATCCAGCATTAAGGCGACAGCGTCGCCGTCTGCCGTAACCGGGTCGGTCCCGCCTGTATCCTTGAACATTGTCGAAAGGTCGCTCGGATCCAGCCAGACGCCAGACTCGCCTAGCGCGAAGAGCGTGGCCGGAGTCCAGTCGATCGCCTGCGGTGTAATCGGGCCGTGAACCATTGGCCGATAAAAAGGCTTGGCGTCAAACGATGCCGTGCCGATCGAGTGGCTCGCCTCGGTGTCGGTCGGCCATGGATTCGGTTCGGTGCTCGGGAGGTCTCCCGCTCCGGTGCATTCGTAGACGTAGCCGTTCGGCGTGGTTGGGTGAACGCGATTGCCAACGATGACGCCTGCGTTCGCCTCAAATCCGGCGCCGTAGTCATCGAAGGCCACGACGAAAACCTCGCGCGGGAAGCCGTCGCGGAGAACGATCTCGTAGTCGCCGGTTGTGGCGTCGCTGACTGTCTGCCCAAGCGGACGCGACTCGGTGATCGTTTGACCGTCCATATCGAAGGATAGGCGTTCGAAGGAAAAGGCTTTTAGTAGTCGGGCAGCTGGATTCCCGTCTATCAGAAGCGTCCCTGAGACCTTGCTCCCGAGCGCCAAATCAGATTTATCCCAGGGAATATGGGTGGCGGCCGGCGGATACTGAAACGGCTCCTGTGTATTCAGGGCAGCGCTGTCGCCGGTGCCTAAACTGGCGGCCGGATAAAGCACGGTGTCGACCGCAAATGAAATCGATTCAGTGAACAGCTCGACCCCGTCGTCGTATAGGGTCAGTGTGTTAGCATCGAAATCAACCAGGACGCCGATCACAGAGGCCGCAACAGCGCCAGTGCCCTTGTCGCTGCTCCCGTTGGTGCCAGAGTCGCGATAATAGAAGTACCCATTCTGCAGCGAAAAACCCCATTGCGAAGGGCTTGCGCCGTTGCCAAGCAACGCGTCGAGATCTGCATTAATATCGACGATCCCGACCGAGCAAGAGGCCCCGACGTCAACCTCAAAATAACGCCGTCCCTTTTTTCGCCCCGCCGATCCCCTGCCGCTGGCATAGCTGCCGCCCCCGCCATCGGTCGGCCTGGTAAGCGTCTGTTTGTCGGTGCTGACCTCTACCCCAGGCCCAGCGCTGCTCGAATGCCATCCAAAACCCGCCATTAGTCAGCATCCCCCCGGTTTTGAGTTGCGAAGCTGTCCTCCTCGGCCGTTGCCGGGCCGGAGAGAATAGTCCGTGCGATCCAGAAAGGCGCCTGCGCGCCGTCGGTGTTGAATCGGACCTGGTTCCCCGCGTCCCAGCCAGTGCCCCAGCCGTCGGCGCGAATGGTGAAGTAAGGCGCCCCGGTCGCGGGGTTGGCGATCGCGCAGTCGGCCGACGTGTTGCCGGTGCCGATGACCCCGACCGACTCGCCGACAACCTGGAAGTTTGTCGAGCTGGTGAACGAGATCCGCCAACGCTCCTTGATCGATCCCTGGTTGGTAATCTCGAGCGGGTACGCGACCTCGTTATATTTCGCGGTAGTGTCGCTGCCGATTCGCTCGTCCGACCAGGCCCCGGTCCAGCTCGCTTGATGGAACAAGTTATAAACGCGGGCGCGCAAGTCGCCATGTAATACCGCGGAGCTGAGCACGGCCTCGCCGGCCGGATAGTTCTGCGACAGCGGCGCGTTAAAGCCGACCAGGCCCGAGATCTGAACGTCGGTAATCAGGACCATGTCCTCGACGCGATCGTAAACGGTGAGCGGCGTCGTTACAGCCTGGGGCGTGTCCTCGTCGGTCTCCAGGGTGAGCGGATCCGCCCACGTCAGGACCCCGGCCTCGCGGTCCAGGGTGTACTGCACTGGATCCAGAAAAAGCCCGTTCGCGCCTTTGACCCATACCTCGGCCTGGTGGTCGCGGGTGAACGTCAGCGTCGCGCCCGCGGTCGGGCTGGCGACCTCGGTCTCGATCGTGTGACTGAATACGCCCACGTCGCCAGGGAGGAAAATCGGAACGCGGCCGTCGCTTGGGAGGCGCGTCGGATTCAGGCCAAGGAGGTCAGGATCCAGCGGCAGGTATTTATACGCGACCGCCGAGTATTTGACCGACGTCGGGAAAACCGGCTCCGCCCACTCGATCGAGACGATCCCGGTCTCCGCGTCAACCTGGCCGGCGGTAATTTTAGCGTGCGTTATGCTGCCGTCGTTCGCGGCCTGGACGACGACCTCCTCCCCGCTCTCGGTGACGGCATTAAGGATCAGCGAGCCCTGGCGCAGCGGCGCGCCGGCGGTGCGGAACTTGGAAAAATTGCTCGTCCGCTCGCCCTTCCAGGTCAGGCAGGCGAGGATCTGCGGCGCCTGGGTCAGGTCCGCCCCCGCGGCCCAGTCGTTGAGGGTGACGATCCCGGTCGAGTAGTCGATCGAGCCGACATTCGTCCCGGCGTCGGTGGTGCTCGACCAGTCGGTAATGATTGCGCCTTGGCGGTCCCGGTAGGTTTTTCCCCCGAAGGAGAACAACAGAGAGCCGGCGATGATCGGGCGGCCGTTGCCTGGGATCAGGTCGATCTGGATACCCTCAATCGGGATCGTAACGGTTTCACTGGCGACTGGGTCGGCGCTGCCGCCGTAATAGAATTCGACGTTGACCGACGTGTCGTAATCCTCGGTGGCACTGGCGGGCACTTGCTCCCATGCACTATAAGCAAAACCGACCGTCTCCTGCTTGAGCTTCTGATATTGATAGCCGAGGCGCATGTCGAACGTGACCTCGCCGGTCGTGTAGTTCACGGTCCCGACATTGACGCCGTCGCGGAGTAGGTTCCCGTTACCGTCGTCGTGAGCGACCCCGTCGAGCTTGTACTCGCGGCGCTCGTCCCCCACGGGCGCGCTGTAGTCCATTTTTTTATGATCCAGGAACTCGCGGAGGCGGATCATTTTCGCCTTGATAACCAGGCTGCCGGCCTTGAGTGGCGCGCCTGGCAAAGTGCGCGTGATCGACGACTGCGTCGGCGCGACCGAGTCGGTTAGCTTGCTGGCGGCGTTCCACTTGTCATAGCTGACGGTATAGTCGCCATCACTTGGCCGCGGCGCGGGGTTCGGCCGAAACGACAGCCCGCCCCAGCCATACTCGACACTGCCCGAGCCATTCCCGGTGAGCAGGCCCTCGCCGTTATCGGTGAGCGTGTAAGTGGTCGGCCCGATCGTCCACTCGACCGAGACGGTGTTCGGCGTCATCGCGCGCCGATCAGTTGCTCCAATGCTTCCCATTTTGCCCCCTTAGACGACCACGTCGGTCGCGTTAAAGACGACCTCGGAGACCGGCGCGGTGCCGCTGCCGTCCGCAATGTCGAATGATTGATCGTCGCCCCAGGAGTAAATGATCTCGGGTCCGACGTCCGGCAGTGCCGAGAGCGTGGTCTCGACCGTGCCAGTCGCGTAGTTGATCTGCCCGGTGCCTGCGCCCTCGAGGATTCCGTCGCCGCGATCGGCCAGGGTGTTCCAGCGCCCCAACGCCATAAATTCAAAAATCAGGGTTCCCGGCGCCGGGATCGGTCGCAGCTGATTGACGTAGGTCAGAGACCGATTCTGGATCTCGATCTCGACGCCATAGGAATAGGCCTGCTGCGAGAACGCCGCCCCAGGCTGAAACGTGAGCGTGATCGGGTTGTTTTTGTAGCTGCTCGAGGTCCACTTGATCCGCACGATCCCGTTTTGGTAGTCAAGATCGGAGGCGTCCAGGCGATCGGATCCGCTCGAGTGCTCGAGTTGGCCGCCGGCATCGTCATAGGTGCCATTGCTGCCGGTGATCTGCAGCGTGCCGGGGACAAAGCCCCGGCCGGTGTAATAGACCGCATAGCCGGCCGTATCCTCGTTCACGTCGTCGGCATTGACCGAGATCGTCGCGTCGTCAGCAGGTACCACAGGCAAGCGGCCGGGTCCGCCGTTGCGATCGGTGAGCGGCGTCTCGCTCTGCGCACTGGGGACCAGGTTCGTATAAACCGAGTCGACCTGGGCGGTCAGATCTCCAGGAGCGCCTGCGGCTGAGAGTTTAGCCGCGCCAAAATAGCGGGCCGCGTCTGCTACCTGAGTGATTAGGACCTTTGCGGTGCCAGGATGGCGGCCGGTCGGGTAAGGGTCGGAGCCCATGAAATCGACGTCGAGCGAATTCGCAAGCGAGATCTGCAGCGTCTGCAGCTCGAATGTCTGAAACCCGGCCCCGACCTGGACGGTGAAAGTCTCGCGACCGACGGTGACGTCAGTAATGCGGACATATTGCTCTTTGCTGCCGTCGTCGCTAATGAGGCAGTAAACTTCGCCAGGCTCAGGCGGGACCGCGTCCAGGCGTTGCAACGCAGCCAGGCCGCGCTGGCTTTCCAGGTGGTCGCCCCATAGCCAGAAATTCGCCTCGCTCGACTTGACGAGATAGCTCTCGATGCGGTCGCGGGCGTCGACACGGCGGTCGGTGTGGCTGCCGGTCTGGAATAGCGAGACAGCGACGCGCGGGTCGGCCGGCTGGCGTAACAGTATCGAGTGCGCCCCGAGCAGCGTGTCCTGGTTCGGCGCGCGCACAGACAAAAACAGCTTGCGCATGTTGACGCGGCCGTAAACCCGATCGAGCCGGGAGACATCGGGCATCGTGTTATTGATCGCGCCCTCCTCGACGACCTCTCCGCTCATGCGGCCGCCGCCGTCGTCGGTATCGGCCATTACCTGGGATTCAGCCAAGACAATCTGGTCGCGCGTAATGGTCATGCGAGACCCTCCTCAGTCTTATTGATGATCTGCAGCCCGAGCGACGCTAGGCGCGCCCATGGCTCGCCGTCAGTTACGTCGCAAGCGTCAATGACGGCCTGGATCTCGTTCTCTGTGGCTGTGCTCTCGGGGTTCGCGGCCAGGATCATGGCGACGAGCACTGGAGCGCTTTCCAGCGCAGTCGCGATCGTGGTGTCGATCATTCCGGAGCTTATAAAGTGCGTTGCGGGCTCCAAGCCATCGGCCGAGAGTGCCGCCTGAAACATGCCTACGCCGCCTGGCCAGGTCGCTGCCAGCGCTCGGATCTGATCCACGACGGCCGCCGGGGCGATTATGGTTTTGTGTTGGTTCATGGCAGTGTCACTCCTGCTTTTTGTGCGAGCCACTCGCGGGCGATCTCCCGGTCGATTTGCTCAGGGTCTTTGCAAATAACCAGCGCGCCGTAGACCTCAATGTCGGATGGATTGAATCCATTGCTGCGAGCACAGACGGATATTTTCCGGTTGTCACCGACCTTGACGCCGTTGGCCGTATTTTTTATCTGGCCGCCGTCTGCGGAGTAGCCTTGCCCGAGCGAAGGAGACCAGCCGCCCTCAGCAACTATTGGCTCCCCGACGTTCGGCGTGTCGTAGCCCATAAAATAGTTTTGATCGTGAGCCCTGAAAGCATAACTATTCATGGACAAATACGATTGCCCAGTGGTGTTAGTCGAGATCGCGGTATCAAGGTTAGATAGAACGTCTAGCCCGCTGTTGCTTGAGCGCCTAGCGAACGTGATCGCCATAAAGATTCCCGCGGCGGGCTCTCTTAAATCCCCGACGAGCACGTCGTCTACGCCATCCGATTCGAGATACGTGTAGCCGCCGGACTGTCGAAGGATCGGCCGCGAGGTGGCCGTCCGGTGACTCAGGTGAGTACCGTTCCCCGACTTATCCAGGATTAGCCCGACCGGGTCGCCAGGCTTGGCAGGTATGGTGCCTGCAGCATCCTGGAAAACCGTCGACGGGTCGCTAGGATCTAGCCAAAATCCATCGCTCGAACCAAACATTGCCGCTATCTGCTCCTCAAGGCTCAGGCCAACAGATTGACGAACTGCACCACGCACAACCCGACGAAATAACGGCCTAAGCATTAATGCCACCATAGATATTCAGCTTGCCCGCACCGGTGACGACAAAGCGACAAACGGCTCGCCCAAAGTCAGCCACGTCAACAGCATCGTCACTGTATGTTTTAGCGGTCACGTACTCGCCCTCATCGACCATGACCTCTACCTTCAGCGTGCCGCCGTTGGCCTTAAAGGCCATAGCGAACGAGCCACCGCTCATGGTGAATTCTTTTGCCGCGTCTGCGTTTGTGATCCTCATGGTGTCGCTACCTCAAACAGTTTTAGAGTGATTGTGTAGTAATGATCGGGGTCGGGGTCCGCCTGGCGGAGGACCTCGTCGGCGCCGAGTCCGTCTGGGCGCTCGAACTGGACAGCGTAGATCTCGCCCCATAGATCCAGCTCGAAAACCTGGTCCGGGGTGTCGTAGAACGCCTGCAGGGCCTTGAGTGTCGAGCGCTTGATCCAGGCCCCGCCGTTGCTCTGCAGGGTGATCGGGCGGCCCTTTTGCTTGACGCCCTGCTGAACGATCACCGCGCCGGTGAGGCTGTAATCCTTCTGTTGTTCGACGGCCGACCAGGCGAACTCGTCGACCCACTGCAGGTCGTTGGGTAGGTCGATCGTGGTCGTGCCGTCGGTGATGGTGATTGCCATTAGCTAACTCTCCGCCCCAGACTCTCTAGGACCGATAGCAGGTCGTCGGGGTTGTCGGTGGTAACGGGCACTCGGGTGCCGTCCGGCCCCTGCAGGATGATGGTTTGCGTCGGCCGCTGGCTTTGGCTCTGCGCCTGGCGATCCTCGCGGGCGAAGTCCTGCGCCTGGCGCTCCCGCTGCTCGGCCTCGGCCTGCTGGCGGCGCTGCTCCTTGGCAGCCGCCTGCTCTGCCGCGCGCTGGGCCTCCTCCTCGCTGCGCTGGCGGGCTTGCTGCAGGCGAAGGTTGTAGGCCTGCTTCGCCAGATTTAGCGCCTCCTGGGCCGACGTGATAGCCTCACGGTCGCCCATTGACCGAGCGCGTTGTAATTGCGCCTCCAACTCGAGCCGCTGCTCCTGGTAGCGCAGCCGCTCCACCTCCTCGCTGTCGCCCTCAAGGCTGGCCAGCTCCTGGCGTAGGCTGCTGATCGTGTCCTGCAGGGAGTCGTTCAGGCCGTCCACTTCCGACTGCACTCGCTCGATGGCGCCCTGCAGGCGGTTTAGATCCTGGTCGTCCAGGAGGTTGAATTGGCGCTCTAGATCACTAAGCGATGAATTGAGGTATCGGGATTGGTATTCACCCCGTTCAAATTGATTAACTACTTCCTCAAGGGCGATTTTTTGTTTTAGAAACTGTCGCTCAACGGTGTTCGATGCCTTGGCCGTATCAATGAACCACTTAGTTAATCGGCTACCGGCAACAACCCCGCTTTGGCCCAAGGCCCGGATTCCCTCTCCCAGCGCCTTGACACGGGCTTTCATCGCATCAAGCTCAGTGAGAGCTTCGCCGCTTCCCCCGGTTAATGCTTCAAACGCTGCAAGGGCCTTCTGGCTGAGATCCGAAAGACGAGCAGTGATATTGTTGTAAAAATCTGCGATCGCGCTGCCCATGGACTGCGCTTTCTCACCTGTGGCCTGAGCACGATCGCCAGCCTCACCGACTTTTTCGCTGAAATCCGATACGCTTTGCGTGGCTTCTTCAATTGCTCCACTCGCTTCTCTGTACTGATCAGCGATGGCCTCGATGTTTGTACTGACAGAGATATTCACGGGACGATCAAGCTGTTCCAGCTCTTCCCGAACAGCCCTAAGTTGGAGCTGTTGCTGGGCGTATTGAGTGTTCAACGCCTCAAGCTCTTCGAGCTGCTCTTGCGTTGGGTTGTTGGCTATCGCCGCCCCAAGCTCATCGAGTGCCTGGGCTGTCATTTCGATCGCAGCGCCCAGCTCCCCCTCTTTCGCAATCAACTTTTCACGATCGGAGCTAAATTTCTCAGTCGCCTTGGCGGCCCTTTCAGTTGCTGAGCCCAAACCAACCATCTCAGCAGCAGCACTTGCAGTCACCTTTGCCGTTTCCACTGCACCATCACGGGCTCTGGTAAACGCGTCCGCTGCAGCCTTTCCGGCTTCGATCATCTCCCGCTTATACTTTTCTGACTGGCTTTGCAGGTCTTTGACCGACTCACCGATAACAGCCAGTTTGGCCTCGGCTTTCGCTAGGCTTTCGTCGGTGGCAAGTCCGACCGCGCTCAGGCCTCGAGTAGTTTGAACAACGATGTTTTGGAGGGAGTATGCTGATCGAGCCACCACCTCCAGAGCACCCGCAACAGATGACTGGACGCCCCGAAAAACAGCCTTGAAGGTATTACCTAGACCGCTTGCTGTGTTCGCGATAGTGGAAAGCGTTGCTGTAATGCCGGAGCCATCAGAAACAATCGCCTTGGTAAACTGCTCTACCTTCTCGATCAGCGTGACAAAGGCACCGGAGATGTCCTCAACCAGCTTCGGCTTGTCAGTAAGTGCTTGGTCGATGGTCTCTGCGAGACTGCTGAATGCGGGCGCTAACCGAATGGCCAACTCGTTCCCAAAGCCTTTTACCGAGGCGAGTATTTTCCGGAATCCTGAATCGACGTCTGCCAGTGCCTTCAGCTCATCCTCAGTGAAAATGGCATTGCGCTGCTGAGCCTCCTCCGACAGCTCGCGCAGCTTCTCGGCATTGTTCTCAAGTAACGGCAGCAGCAGCGATGCATCGTTGGCCAGAGATTCCAATATTTGAATCTGCCCCGCTTTGGGAAGCCCATTCAGCCGCTCTGCGATCGCCAGAATTTGCTCGTCTGGCTTGAGCCTCACGAGTTTCTCGATATCGAGATTGAGGCCTTCAATAACCTCAATTGCCTCGCCGCCGCCGTTCAGAAACGCGTCACCGATTTTGTCGGCAACGTCCTTCATGAGGTCTGCGGTTTTCTCGCTGTCGATACCAGCACGTTCTGCCGCGTACTGCCACTCCTGTAGCTTTTCCGCAGAAATTCCAAAAGCATCGGCGCTGGCAAGCGTCTGGCGGGCAAGATCGGCCTGCGAGGCAGTAAACCGAGTAAGTGCGCCTACGGTTAGCGCTACCCCTGCCGCAGTAGCGGCAGCCGCCCATTTGCCGAAGGTGATGATGCCGTTTGAAAGGTTTTTGCGAAATGACAGGAAGCGGCCGTCGGCCTTCTCGGTTTCGTTACCCAGGTCTTCAAGTTCGCGGCGGGCCTCTTTGGCA
>TARA_B100000674_G_scaffold479050_1_pt1 | contig 16936 bp, 15 predicted proteins | sample TARA_B100000674 | Tara Oceans TARA_B100000674 (sample SAMEA2622759) | marine metagenome | biome: marine biome (ENVO:00000447); feature: surface water layer (ENVO:00002042); material: "saline water (ENVO:00002010), including plankton (ENVO:xxxxxxxx)" | depth 5 m
CCCGGCCTAGAATAGCGCACACACCGCGCTAATCTCTTACTCCGCTGCCTGCAGCGCCTTCTGCTCGTCGCCGTACATGCGCCGGATCACCCGGCGCATCGCCAGCAGGCCTTCGTCGGCCGGGATCGTGCCGCGGGGATTGGCATCGCGGTTGGGTGCTTCGGGATCCATGTCGATGGCGCGCTGCTGTGCTTCGTAGACGTCAAGATCTTCCCTCAGAACGCCGTGCATCTGTTCGACGAACAGTTCACGCATGTGTTCCGGTACCTTGTCCTTGTGACCCGCGACGGTCCAGAACTGGTGGGTCGTAGTTTCGGTTTCGGGCGTCATCGCGTGGTAGACGACAAAGCCCCATTTGCCCTGATCGTTGTTACGCGTTTCGCGATCCGCGCCGACACCGGTATCGACCGAGCCGTTATTGATGTTGATATAGGCAGGCGGAATAAATTGGCTCATCTGCCAGCGGTCGATATTGTTCTCGTAGCCGCCGTATTCCCGGAACGCGAGCGCGGGTTCGATATCTTCCATCCAACGGAGGACCCGGACCGAATCGCCTTCCTGATCCGTCGTAAGGTTAGCCAGTTCGGCAACGGCCTTATTGCCAGTGGTCGACCCGTGCACGTAGGTCAGGTGCGACAGATCTAGCAGATTGTCGAGCACCAACCGGTAACCGGCCTTTACGTGAGTCTGTCCCTGAGCGCGGATCCAGTCCTCTTTTTCGTTGTTCTTGTGGTAGTCGGGCAGTTGTGCTTCGTCGGCGAGCGACGGATCGCCGGGCCAGTAGAACAGCCAGCCGTTGCGTTCCGCCACCGGATACCGGCGCACGGTCGCCCAGTCCGGCGGATTCTTCGATCCAGGCAGATGCGTGCAGACGCCGTCGCAATTGAAAACCATGCCGTGATAGCCGCACTCGATCTCGTCTCCGATCAGGCGGCCTTCCGAAAGGGGAAGATTTCGGTGCGGACACCGGTTTTCCAGCGCAACAGGCGTGCCGTCTTCTTTTCGGTAAAGGACGACGTATTCGTTCAGCAGGACCCGCCCCAAAAGCTCGCGCCTAATGTCCTTCGACCAGGCCGCGACGTACCAGCAGTTCTTGAGAAACATCCGACTTCTCCCGGATCAAACTATTTCATCAGTATACCCCGTTTTATTGATCGGACAACCCGCGACAAAATTCGCAGTATACTGATGGTGTCGCACCCCATATGTTTCGCGGATGAACAACAAAAACACAACGGCTGCCGCGAGCCCGGTCACCGGGTCGGTGACCAGCCTTTGGAACCGGCCCGGTTATCTGGTCCGACGGCTCCACCAGATCCATGTTGCGATCTTCCTTGAGGAGTGTGCCGCTTTCGGGATCACGCCAGTTCAATACGCAGTGATGACGGCCCTTTTGAACCGTCCGGATTCCGACCAAGTGACCGTCGCCAGCGACGCGGGCATCGACCGCACGAATGTTGCAGACGTGCTTGCCCGCCTCGATCAGCGGGGCTTGGTCGCACGCTCAACCAGCAAGACGGACCGGCGCCAGCGTATCGCCCGGCTAACCCCGGAAGGCGAACGCATGGCGCGGGACATGGAACGCGTCTCACTATCGGCGCAGACGAAATTCATGGCCCCGCTCTCAGCCGAAAAGCGCACCCGGCTGATGGCACTGATGACCGAACTGGTAGAAGCCAACAACGAATTCAGCCGCGCGCCCACCCGCGGGTCACACTGACCGGACAGATAAAAAGGGCGGCCGAAGCCGCCCTTTTCTAGAGACTGCAGCATCTCCGTTACATATGACGTTTTGCTGCCTCTTTCAGCAGACCATACATTTTTTGGACGCCGGCATTCTTGTGCTGGCCGAGGAACTGATCACCCAGCGGACGGACGGTATCCATGAACGTCTTCTGGTCTCCGGCGGACAGGCGGATAACCTCCGCCCCGTTATCCTTCCAAAGCTTCTCGGCACGCTTTCCGAAATCAGCGGCGGTTTTCGTGTTCCAGTCGGTCATACCGGTCAACGTGGTCAGCACAAACTTGCGCTGCTTGGCAGAGAGTTTCTTAGTCCAGATATCGCTCAGCATCACGACGCTAGGAATCATGCCGCTTTCCACGACCGTGATCGACTTCGTCACCGTGAAGAATTTCGAACCGCCCATCACGATGATCGAGCTGCGCACCGCGTCGATCGTGCCGCGCTGCAGCGCCGGCAGCACTTCTGTGTAGGGGATAGGAACCCCCGCCGCGCCGAATTTCCCGACCAGTGTGCTCTCCATCTTGGTTGCCAGAACTCGGATTTTCTTGCCCTTGAAATCCGCCAACGTGCGGATCGGCTTTTTACTGGCAAAGGATGTCGGCCCGTAAACATACATGGATGCCATATTGATCCCGCGGCTCGCCGCTAGTTTAGAATACGGAGTGAAAAAGGCCGGATCGTTAAGCGATTTATGAGCGTGAAAGACATCCGTGAACAGACCGGGCGCATCCGGCACCTGGAAAGCCGGATTGATTCCCACCAAGAAGCCCGGCGGGGTGATCAGTGTCTCGAGCGTGCCGAACTGAATGCCTTCGATCATGCGTGGAATCTTCCCGATCTGGCCGGCTGGGAAGATGCTGACCTTGATCCCCATATCCTTGTTGCCGCCGATCCGTTTCTGGATTTCCTGCGCAATCGCGTGCTGCGGATCGTTGATCGTGCCGTAGCCAATCTTCATTTCCATCTGGGCTGCGGCAGTCCCGGCGTATCCCGCCACGACGAGGGCCGCTAATACACCCCTTACTTTCCATGTTCGCATCCTGTTTCTCCCTTTATTTTATGAACCAATTCGCAGACCGGGATATTGGTCTACGGAGTAAAAACTGACAAAATAGGCCATTGGTCTTTACCAATTAGTATGCTGACGGTGGCTTCGAGAAGTCAACGGTGTACGTTAATTTCCATGTGCCGGACTGAACCGGTCTGGTGAAAATGCTTGTAAGAGGGCCGTCATGGGCTATATGGGTCAGCCTCTGAAACGCCGCGAAGACAACCGTTTCCTGCGCGGTGCCGGCCACTATGTTGATGACATTGCCCTGCCGGGCATGACGTGGTGCGCCTTCGTCCGCTCGCCGCACGCCCATGCCGAAATTCTCAGTATCGATACGTCCGCCGCCGCCGCGATGCCCGGCGTTCTGAAGGTCCTGACACACGCAGATTGGGAGGCCGCCGGTCTCGGCGAACTGACCGTGGTCCATCCCATGCCGTTCGGCGACGGACGGCCTATGAATGAAATCTCGCGTCCAGCCTTTGCCTCCGGCCGGGTCCACCATGTCGGCGACGTCGTCGCCGGGGTAATCGCCGGGACCCGTGCGCAGGCGGAAGACGCCGCCGAAGCCGTCTTCATCGAGTACGAAGTTCTCCCGGCCGTTACCGACGTTGCACGCGCGCTCGACCCACAATCTCCGGTACTTCATTCACAGTTCGGCAGCAATACGGTGTTCGACATTGAGAAAGGCGACCGAACGGCAACCGAGCAGGCGCTGACAAATGCCCACCGTGTGGTAGAGATGACACTGCCCTCGAATAGGATCGCAGGCAGCCCGATGGAGCCACGGTCGTATCTGTGCGACTTCGATACTGCAACCGAACGCTATACATTTTACGCCACAACCCAGACACCCCATTACCTGAAACGCTGGCTGGCCGTCTACACGTTGTTCGTACCGGAGCACAAAATCCGCGTCATCGCACCGGATGTGGGCGGCGGGTTCGGGCTGAAGGTCCATTACTCGGTGGAGGCGCCGACCGTCGCCTGGGCCGCCGGCCTGCTGGGCCGCCCGGTAAAATGGACCGCCACGCGATCCGAATGCCTGATGTCGGATTCGCAGGCGCGCGATCACTACACGGTCGCAAAGATGGGATTTTCGAAGGACGGCGATATCCTGGCACTGCAAGTGGACACTATTGCCGCGCTGGGAGGATACCTGTCGAACTTCGCACCCAGTATTCCGGGTAATTCGTATCCACAGACCCTGACCGGCCTATATCGCACACCGGTCGCACATCTTCGCGTACGGGGTGCCTATACGAATACCGTACCGGTCGACGCCTATCGCGGTTCGGGACGGCCGGAAGCAACTTGGGTGAACGAGCGCCTGACGGAGCAGGGCGCGCGCGAACTGGGGATCGACGTCGCCGAGATTCGCCGCCGGAATCTAATCCGGGCAGAAGAGTTTCCCTTTCCGACCCCCGGCGGCCGCACCTATGACTGCGGCAATCCTCCACTGTTGCTCGACAGGCTGATCGGGCTGGCGGACTACGACGCGTTGCGGGCCGAACAGGCCCGTCTTCGGGCAGGTGGCACTCTGATGGGGATCGGCATGTCGTGCTTTCTCGATAAATCGGGGACCGGCAACAGCGCCAACCTAGCGTCGCGCGGCGGCATGCACGGCGGATACGAAAGTGCCATCGTCCGCGTTCACTCCGACGGCCGGGTGACGCTATTTTCCGGCAGCCACAGCCACGGTCAGGGACACGACATTACCTATTCGCAGATCGCCGCCGACCGCCTAGGGATCGATGTGGACGACATCACCTTAGTCGAAGGCGACACCGACATGGTGCCGTTCGGCAACGGCACCTGGGGCTCAAGGTCACTTACGGTCGGCGGCTCGGCGATGATGCTCGCCGCCGACCGCATCGCCAACCGCGCAAGGCGCATTGCCGCCCACATGCTGGAATGCGCGGAAGAAGATCTAGACTACGCCAGCGCTATCTATTCCGTGCGGGGAACCGACCGGCAGATCACCTTCCGGGACGTTGCGGACAATGCCTATCACGGTGCGCTACTGCCGTCCGGGCCCGATGGTACTGTGACCCCGGGGTTGGAGGAAACCGTGTTCTGGGAACCGCAGGATACGAACGACCCGCAGGCGATGCACCTGGCGGTGGTCCTGGTGGACGCGGACACTGGCAAAATTACCCTTCGCGATTATTTCACGTCGGACGATTGCGGCGTGGTGATCAACCCGATGATCGTCGAAGGCCAGGTACATGGCGGGCTGGGCCAAGGTATCGGTCAGGCGCTTATGGAGAACGTCGTCTACGATCACGATGGCGGCGGACAGCTGATCACCGGCTCGTTCGCAGACTACTGCATGCCGCGCGCCGACGACCTCCCGTCCTTTAACCTGACCTTTATCGAAACGCCCGCCCCTTCGAATCCCCTGGGCGTGAAAGGCGGCAGCGAAAGCGGCACCATCGGCGCGCCCGCCGCGATCGGCAACGCCGTCGTCGATGCGCTGTGGCATCTGGGCGTGCGTCATGTACCGTTGCCCATCACGTCGCAGGCCGTCTGGAAGGCGCTCGAAACGGCAAAACAGGAGGGATTAAACCCATGAGCAACAAGACCGTTGGCACCAACCCGGCATCGGTCGCCTCGCCGATGAAACCGCATTATTCCAACAGCATCCGGACCGACATCGGGCCACTGCTCTTCATTGCCGGACAGGTCGCGCTGGATGCAGATGGCAAGCTAGTCGGCGAGGGTGACATCCGCGCCCAAACCACGCAGGTGCTGGAAAACATCCGTGCCATCGTCGCAGCCAATGGCGGCACCATGGCCGATATCGCGCAGGTCACGGTATACGTTTGCGACATTGAGGCCTTTGATTCGGTTTCGGATATCCGCGAGAGTTATTTCCCAAGCGAGGGTCCGGCCTCTGCCATCGTCGAGGTATCGGCGCTGGCCTGGCCAGAATTCCTGATCGAAATCGCGGCGGTGGCGGCTTTACCATCCTGAAGCAGGGCCGGCAGGCCATCGCCGTCGATCAAACCACGGTCGGATAGTGCCTGCGCGGCCATAGCGAACTGATCCGCCGCGGCAGGACGGTCCCATGCCTCCAGCCAGTTTTGCTCGATAAACGCGTGAATTGCCGGCTGCCCGAGTGCGGCTTCGAACAGGATGCCGAGTAGCGACGCCAGTAACTCTTCTTTTTCCCTCACAGCGTTATCGACGCAGCGGGCGGCGTTCGCCTCGGCAATCCGCCCCGTTTCCGGACCGGCGCCGAGTCCGAAATCCGGTAAGGCCCGGCGATCGGGTGGCGCGATCAGCCAGTGAGCAACCTCATGGATCAGGACACTGGCTTCGCTTCTCGTGCGGACTGCCCTGCCGTCCCAGCTGAACGCTGTGGCGGGAACAGCATCTATGGCAGTCATCCCAGCCCGATCGACAAGTGCACGGGCGGCACGCCGGTGATCCGGCGTGTCCTGCGGCGCCTGCAATTCGTCGGCGATCGCGGCAACCCGAGCGAATGCCGCTGCCGCCACGGAACCTGACTCCAGACGTTCTGCAACCGCTGTCAGGGCGAGCGGCAAGATATCGGGTTCGATCGGGGTCAAATTCATGATTCCCTATTATACGACGTTTTCTTGCATACAGTGCTAGGGACAGCGGCAGTGTCGATATCGCGATTACGACGATGGTTACGGTCATCGGCTGCGTCAACGCCGTGCTAGCAGTCGGGACCGGCAAGGGAATTGGTGCGATAAGCAACCGTTTTCTCGATCATTATACGCCGTTCGATTATTTCCCGCGCATATCGCTGCAGGCGACGCTGTATATATATGCGCTTCGATATATATGCGCTTCGCGTCTTTACTAGCATCGCCGCAACGATCTACCCCGAGTTCGTCGCCAACCATACGTTGCATGCGGAATCTCCTCATTATCAATAGACCGCGGCGACACGGACTCTCGCCACCATTTGAGTGTTGCCTGAACATTACGAAAGATTTATTTGCGTCGGACTGCCTACCGCCCCTACATAACTTCCGAGGTAATACGTAGGCATAGATAATGCGCGTACTAGTTATAGAAGACGATGCCGATGTCGCGTCGTACATCGTGAAGGCACTGGGCGAATCCGGGCACAATCCCACCCATGCCGCTACCGGGAAGGACGGGCTGTTTCTATCAACCACGGAAGATTATGACGTGCTGGTGGTCGACCGGATGCTACCGGCGCCCGACGGCTTGACCATAATCCGAACCCTACGCGCCTCCGACAATTACACGCCCGCGCTCGTGCTCAGCGCCTTGTCGGAGGTCGACGACAGGGTGAAAGGCCTGAAAGCCGGCGGAGACGACTACCTGACCAAGCCGTTTGCCGCCTCCGAACTTCTCGCCCGCCTGGAAGCGCTGACACGTAGATCCGCAAACACGACCGGAAGCGCGGAAACGATCCTGGCCGTGAGCGACCTAGAAATCGACCTGTTGGCGCGGACCGTTACGCGCGCGGGCAGAGAGATCGACCTGCAGCCACGTGAGTTCCGGCTGCTGGAATATCTGATGCGCAACGCCGGCAACGTTGTCACCCGGACGATGCTGCTGGAACATGTGTGGGATTACCACTTCGACCCGCAAACCAACGTTATCGACGTTCATGTTAGCCGGCTCCGTCAGAAAATCGACAAGGAGTTCGATACACCGCTGATTCAGACCGTTCGCGGCGCCGGATATGCGCTCCGCACCACCCCACCATGACCCTGCCGCCGCTGCTGCGCAGCGCCTCGTTCCGGCTCACCCTGATTTATATCCTGTTGTTCGGCAGCTCCGCCGCCGTGCTGCTTGGGTTCCTTTATTGGGCAACGGCGGGCACTCTGTCGGACCAGGTCGACGCGATCATCGAAGCCGACATCAAAGGCCTAGCCGAACAATACGAACAACGCGGTACCCCCGGTGTCGCCGCCATCATATCCGAACGTGTGAGGAATGACCCGGGCGGGCGCACTGTCTATCTGCTGACCGATCCGTTACGCCGCCCGCTCGTGGGTAACCTCAGCAAATGGCCGACCGTCGCCCCGGACGCGAGTGGGTGGATCGAATTCGAACTGCAGGATCGGGATGCGCCGGACGACGAAGTTTATCTAGCTAGGGCGAGGCCGTTCGTTCTGCTGGGCGGTCTAAACCTGCTGGTGGGGCGCGAGGTCCGCGAACTGGTGCGCACCCGTGACATGGCGATCAAAGCGGTGATCTGGGGAAGCGCGATCACTCTGGCTCTGGCACTGGCCGGGGGAATCGCGATGAGCCGTAGTACGACGCGACGGATAGAAGCCATCAACCAAACCAGCCGCGAAATCGCCGACGGCGCGCTAGACCGGCGTATCCCGACCCGTGGCACGGATGACGAGTTCGATCGTCTGGCGATACAGTTGAACGAAATGCTGGACCGGAATCAGTCGCTGATGGAAGGCCTGCGCCACGTCACCGACAATATCGCTCACGATCTGCGGACGCCCCTTTCCCGCCTCCGGCAGACGCTCGAAAGCCTCGACGAAAACGGGCTGAGCAAAACGGGACGCACGACCCGGATCGACCGCGCCATCGCTGAGGCCGACGGACTGCTCTCGGTTTTCAATGCCCTACTGCGAATTACGCAAATAGAGGCCGGCGGGCGGCGGGAAAGTTTCGCGACGATCGATATTGGAGAAGTAATGCGCGATGTAGCGGAATTATATGAACCCGTTGCCGAAGAAAAGAATCTTTCCTTCTCTCTCCGTTGCGACGAGACAACCGGCATCGAGGGCGATCGCGATCTGTTGTTCCAGGCCATTGGGAACCTTGCTGACAACGCCGTCAAATATGCGCCGCCAGGCGGCAGCGTCACCATGCATGCGGCCGACCGGACCGTGACGGTGTCCGATACCGGACCCGGGATCCCGGAAGAAGCCTTTGAAGAAGTGTTCCTTCGGTTTCATCGGCTGGAGACGGCACGCTCCACGCCGGGCAGCGGCCTCGGACTAAGCCTCGTCGAGGCGGTCGCAAATCTCCATAACGGCGAAGTCAAGCTGGAAGACAATTGTCCGGGACTGAGGGCGATCCTGACTGTCGGGTGATCGTTCCTAATCCATCGGCATCGAGCCAGCGTAAACGACAGTAGGAGATTTTAGTGATTCAAAACACCCGCATCCGGAAACTGAACGGCGCAGATCGCCGAGAGAACGGCTCTTACGTCTTGTACTGGATGCAAGAAGCCCAGCGCACGAGGAGCAATGCGGCACTCGAAATGGCGATCCGCGGTGCGAACAAGCACGGCCTCCCCGTCGTAGTTTGTTTCGGGCTGATGGACGGGTATCCAGAGGCCAACGCCCGGCATTACGCGTTTATGCTGGAAGGACTATCCGACTGTGCGAAAAATCTGGAAACACGTGGAATCGCGTTCGTCGTCCGCAGGGGCCTGCCGGTCGATGTCGCTATCGGCATGGCTCAGGATGCAGCGGCGGTGATCTGCGACCGCAGCTACATGCCGTTACAGACCGGCTGGCGCAAGCGGCTTGCCAGAGAAGCGGGATGTACCGTAGTGCAGGTGGAAACGGAGGTGGTCGTTCCGGTCGACGTTGTATCTGGCAAATCGGAATACGCTGCGCGTACAATCCGCCCAAAGATTCAACGGGTATGGGACGAGTATCTCGTGCCGCTTGATGAGACTAGGCCGGAGGCCTCCGCCGACGGAATCGACCTTGCGGGAGACATCGACGTTTCCGATCCGGCGGCAGCGCTGGCAGCCCTCGACCTGGACTGGTCGGTCCGCCCGGCGGCACGGTTCAGGGGGGGAGAGATAGAAGCGCGGCGCCGGCTTGATCATTTCGTGGATGTGGTTCTCGACGGATATGCTGGCGCCCGTAATGAACCGTCAGCAGCGCAGACATCCTTCCTCAGCCCCTATCTTCACTTTGGCCATATCTCGCCGGTCGACATGGTACTGGCCGCACATGACGCCGACGCAGGATCGTCAGACGACCGTGGCTCGTTTATCGAAGAACTGGTCGTCCGCAGGGAGCTGTCGATGAACTACGTCGCGTTCGAACCGAAATTCGACACCTACGACGCCCTCCCCGATTGGGCGCGGAAAACTCTGGAGCAACACGCAGGCGACGAACGCGAGTATGTTTACTCGGCGGAGGAACTCGAAGCCTGCAACACCCACGATGCGCACTGGAACGACGCCATGCGGGAAATGGTGCATACCGGGTTCATGCATAACTACATGCGTATGTACTGGGCGAAGAAAATTCTGGAGTGGTCGGCCACGCCGCAGCAGGCATACGTAACCACTCTGGCGCTGAACAATAAATACTTCTTGGACGGTCGCGACCCGAATTCATACGCCAACGTGGCTTGGTGTTACGGCCTCCACGACCGTGCCTGGACCGAACGCCCTGTCTTCGGAAAGATCCGATACATGAACGCCAATGGGTTGAATCGGAAGTTCGACATGAACGCCTATACCGAATTCGTAGACAGGCTAGTAGAGAAGGAGCGTCGCTAGACGACTTTCCACGGCGGGACCGGTGTGATTTCTCGACCAGAAAACCAGCGAATGCCCACGTGCTTGGCGGGACGAGACGGCGGCTGGGAAATACGGCATGGGCCGTATTCTCCCTCGGCTCGGGCCAGTCCGGCAGCAATTCGATCAACGGGCCAGCCGTAATATCAAGACCGACCAAGATTGTTACCAGCCGCGCAAAGCCGTGCCCCTACGAGAGCCATATTGCGGATCGCCTCTCCCGAGTTGGCGGAGAAACTACCGGCATCGACGGCGAACACGATCACGTTCATCTCGACGCTGGAGGGCGAGACCGGCATTATTTATTCTTTCAATTCACATTTAATGTACCTGCCGTGGGTGTAATCATATTTAGGTCATGAATTAAATATGGAATACACACGGAAATTCATCGCAAAAGCGGGAGCAGAACGATGAAAATCGGATTTTTCACCATGCCGGTGCACCGTTTTGACCGGAATTACACTCAATGTCTGCAAGAAGACCGCGAAGCCATCATCCTCGCCGACAAGTTGGGGTATTCCGAAGCCTATGTCGGCGAACACCTGACCGACGCCGCCGAGAGCATCACCAACGCGATGCTGTTTCAGGCGAGCCTGATTTCGGACACCAAACAGATCAAGCTGGGCACCGGGACAACGAACCTGTCGCATACACACCCGGTCCTGGCCGCCGCGCAGGCAGCCATGATGGATCACCTGCTTAGAGGCCGTTTCATTTTCGGCATCAGTCCAGGCGCGCTGGAATCGGACGCTGAAGCGCTGGGCATCCGTGGCATTGATCGCAACGAGATGTTTGCCGAAGCCATCAGCCACATCCTTGATATTTGGCAAGGCGAACCGCCATACAATCTGGAAGGCAAGCACTGGAAGATCTCTACCGAGAACACCCTGATGCCGGAAATCGGCCTGGGGCCCATTGCGAAGCCCTACCAGAGACCACACCCGCCGATCATCTGCACCGTCGTCGCGCCGTTTTCGAAGGGCGTGATCGAAATGGGCAAGAAGGGCTTCCTGCCGATCTCCGCCAACTTCCTGCTCGACAAATGGGTCAAAACCCACTGGACCAACTACGTCCGTGGCTGCGAGGAAGGCCGGCGCGATGCCAATACCGCGGACTGGCGCGTAGCGCGGTCGATCTTCGTCCATGACGATCACAAGACGGCCATCGACTACGGAAAGGCGAACGAACGGAGCCCCTACCGGTTCTATTACAATCAGCTTTTCACCAAACTAAAGAAGGGAAATCGCCACGAGGTTTTCAAGCCGGAGCGCGACTTCCCCGACGAGAATCTTAATCTGGACTTCATCGTCGACAACCTGGTCATTGCCGGCGACGTGAACAGCGTCGTCGATCAGATTCTCGCTTTCCGCGAGGTCACCGGCGATTTCGGCACCCTGCTCTATGCCGGCAAGGATTGGGAAGACAAGGAGCTCGGCAAACGCTCGATGGAGCTTATGGCCGAAAAGGTCATGCCGGCCGTCAATGCAGCGATAGGGCAATCGGAAGCCGCGGAATAAGATTTCTGCTACAATCTTCGGATGACGATCGCAGATGATAAACCACTTTCCCTAGTTCGCGTTCTTTCGAACCGGATCGGTCGCGCCTTTCATGGCGAGATCGAGACCAAATTCGGCATCACGATTTCCGAATGGCGGGTGCTGATGACGCTGACCTCGGAAAAGGGTGTTTCGGCCGCCGAGATCACCAATAGCTGGGCTATGGAAAAAATGATGGTAAACCGCGCGATACAACGGTTGGTTGACAATGGTTGCATCACCCGCGAGCGTGATCCGAACGACCGTCGCCGCTATCGGCTGGCGCTGACAACTAAGGGCAGGAAGCTGTACGACAAGATCGCACCGACCGCCAACAAGCGATACAACGAACTTATGTCCGCGATCGACAGCGACGAGACGGACGCCCTGGTCCGCGCGCTTCAGAAGATCATTCAGCGGGCCGAACAGCTTAACTAGACAGGGCGAATCCCTTGTTCCCCCATAGCCCCACCTGATACGATCAGGCGCAGGGGGAACTGATATTGGAAAACTCCGATTACAGCAGCATCATCTATGTCGTCGAAGACGGCGTTGCGAAGATTATTTTCAATCTGCCACAATACGGAAACGCACTGGACCTGAGAGGCGTCCAGGAAACGCTGGATGCGCTGTTTCATGCCGAAGCCGATGACGCCGTCGGCGCAGTTTTGTTCACGGGGGCCGGGAATTCGTTCTGCGCGGGCTTCAATCTGAAAGAAATCCCGGATGTCAGCAACGGCCAGACAGGCATCTCGTCGCATTTCCGCGAACTGGCCATGTGGTGGCACCAAGTCTTCCACATGATTGTCCGGATCAAAAAGCCCGTCTTCTCGGCCGTGAACGGCGCAGCGGCCGGTTCGGGCTTGGGCATTACGCTGTGTTCGGACATGGCAGTGTGCACCGACGACGCGCGTTTCCTGTGCGCTTGGCACTCCATCGGCCTCGCCAACGACGCGTCAACCAGCTATTCGCTGGTCAAGATCGTCGGCTTTCGCCGCGCGATGGAACTGATGTACACTAATCGGACCCTGTCCGCCGAAGAAGCGCTCGACTGGCAGATCGTCAACCGGGTCTATTCCAAAGCCGATTTCAAGGAAAACGCGGCGCAGATCGCCCGAGACCTAGCCGCCGGCCCCACCCATCTGCAGGGCATGGCCAAGGAAAGCTTCCACATGGGCTGGCGACGGTCGATCGAGGAGGCAACCGAGTTCGAAATCCAAAATGTCCGGGAATCGGTCATGCATCCCTATTTCAAGGAGGCGCTGGAAAAGTTCCTCGACAAGAAGACGCGCACCAACAACGAAGTCGTCAGTCTGCCTTAGACGAAGACCTGCTTTCACAGGGTCACGCCGGCCCTCTTCCCCTCCCGGCCACCCACGGGATCATTCTTATGGGTGGCCGGGAGGGGAAGAGGGACGGCACAGAAGACAAAATCCGCTAGGAAGTACGAATGCTCGGCATATTCTCGAAACGCAACCGGCCGCTCCATATGGGCCGCTTCCCGATGGAGAAGATCAAGCAGGTCGACGAACCGACCACGCTGATCACCGGCGACATCAAGCGCGTCCCCAAACGCGCCGGGTTCTTTGTGCGCGCGTTTTTCGGCGATCTCGGCCCCAAGGCGAAGAAGGAGATCCGCCGCTTCATCACCAAGAACCCGCTCAACGCCGCGATGGGACACGTCCACTGGACTCAGGTACCGATTCACAAGGGTGAGCCCTACACCGATCCGGCGGAATTGCCCGACGACCCGGAGCTGATCGCAAAACACATCAAATCGCTTTGCTATTTCCTCGACTCCGACATGGTTGGCATATGCGAATGCCCCGACTGGGTATGGTACAGCGAGGATTTAGACGGCGAGCCGATCGAGGCGAAACACAAATACGCCATCGTCGTCGTCAACGACCAGCGATGGGAAACCCTCGATTCCTCATCGGGCGACGACTGGGTATCCGGCGCGCAGAGCTACCGAGCCTATCTGAAAGGATCGACCACGGCCGTCATAGTTGCCGACTATATCCGCCGGCTCGGCTACGAAGCCCAGGCGCATTCCAACGCTGATGGCGACGTGATGCAAATCCCGTTGATGCTGCTCGCTGGGCTGGGCGAAATGAGCCGGATCGGCGAACTGGTCCTCAATCCATTTATCGGGCCGCGGCACAAAACTGCAGTCATCACCACCAACCTGCCGATGGCGACGGACAAGCCCATTGATTTCGGGTTGCAGGACTTTTGTTCCAAGTGTCAGAAATGCGCCCGCGAATGCCCGGCGCAGGCGATCCCGTTTGGCGACAAGGTACTTTACAACGGCTACGAAATCTGGAAACCCGACGTCGAGAAATGCACCAAATACCGGGTGAGCAACGCCAAGGGATCATCCTGCGGCCGCTGCATGAAGATGTGTCCGTGGAACAAAGAAGGGCTATTGCAGCATCGGCTTGCCATGTGGGCGGCGATCAAACTGCCCTGGTCTCGGCGGTTCCTGATCTGGCTGGATGATAAAATGGGGTACGGCACCCGCGGCGATGTCAACCGTTGGTGGCTGGACCTGGAAACCCAGAAAAAAGACGGTCAGTCGTTCCATTCGGACAATGCCAATGCCCGAGATTTGTCGCTCGACCGCGATACATCGATGGGGAACGTCAAGGTCGCGACCTACCCGGTCGACAAACTGCCGCGTGCCGACCAGAAGGAACCGGTGCCGGTAGACCGAAAGCAAGGACTGAAAGACACCAAGGCAGCGGAAGAAGCGCTGCGCCGCGCTCTGAAAGAACGCCAGGACGCGGAAAGGGCCAAAGCGCGGGTCTAACCGCCCCACTCGGCAGCCGTGTCGGCAATTCTCAACATCATCGCGCCGGTCTTCGCGCTGATTCTGGTCGGCTATGGCTTCGCCCGGACGCCGAAGTGGACGCCCGGCGCTACGCGCTATTTTAACAACTTCGTGTTCTACGTCGCCTTGCCGACGTTGCTGTTCGGCAAGCTGGCATCCGGCGGAGTGTTTAACGGCGTCGAACCGCTCATCGTCGCCGCCTATTTCGGCGGCGGGCTAATTTCCATGGTGCTGCTGATGGTGTTCTCCCGGCTGGTATTCGACTTGTCGCACGAGGAACACGCGCTTATGGGAATGGGCGCGGGATTTTCGAACACAGTGCTGCTGGGACTGCCGCTTATCGTATTAACCTTCGGCGATGCGGCACTCGGCCCAATCACGACGATGATCGCATTTAACACGCTGATCCTGCTACCGACAACCATCATCCTTATCGAGATAGCCCGCGGCCGCCGCGATCAGAAAAGCCTTGTGAAAATCACGCTGGCGCCGCTGACCGCGATGATCCGCAACCCAATCCTGATCGCTATCGTTACGGGTGCAGCGTGGAGCTTTACCGGTTTCGGCCTCGCCGTGCCGCTGGAACGGTTTATCGATCTACTGTCCGGCGCCGCAGGACCCTGCGCTCTTTTCGTTCTCGGCACCAGCCTCGCCGAATACAGACTGACGGGACGGCCCGCCGAGACCGCGTCCGTGACCGTCGCAAAACTGATCGTTCACCCGGTGCTGGTATGGTTATTGTGCACCGAAATCTTTGCGCTGGACGTGTTGACGACCAATGTTGCGACGATGATGGCGGCGATCCCGGTCGGCGCAACGGTGTTTACCGTGGCCCAGCAGTACCGGGTATTCGTTGGTCCGGTCACATCGTCGATCTTGATCTCGACCGTGATTTCAGCCGGGTCGCTGGCCGTGGTGATCGGGCTGCTGACTTAGCCTTTTTCGGCCAACCGGTCACCGGCAGCTTCGAGCATGGGCCAGATTACCTTGCCTATCAGATCGATCCCGACGCCGCACTTGCAACCCTTGCAGCCGACACAGGCGTCCAGCCCCAAGTCTATGGCGTTGTCTAACGCCGACGATTTGCCGGCCTCCGACGTCAGTGGATCGATACGGATGCGCTGCAGCTTCAGAAGCGAGAACGGATTGCCGGAAGTATACCCCTCCGCCGGATCGGGCCTGTCCTCAACCGCTTGTTCATCCGGCAGACCGCCGTCGAAATTGCGCGCATGCATCGGGCATTCGTGCAGGCAGGCATAGCATTCAATACATCCCGTCAGTGCATGGTAATCGTCGGGCGCGCTGACATTGAGGTCGTTGCCCTGCCCAGCCGTCGCAAGCCGGCCCCGCATCTGGCGCGCGACGCCATCGCGGCGGACCACCAGATCGCTCAGCGCCGGCAACGTCGCCATCGGGCTGATCCGATCGCCTTCCTTGATGCGGGCACGACAGGCGATCCTTGGACGACCGTTGATGTCCACCGTGCAAACGCCGCAATTTCGGGCACGGCACCCATAGCGAAACGCCAGATCGGGCATTCCGTTCGCCTGCGCCTGAAGCAAAACATCCAGAATCATGGGCTTTTCGCTGTCATCACGCGGAACGTAGTCGTATGCGACGATCTCTTGTTCACCATCGCGACGGGTAACTATCTCGACCTTCATGCCTGCGTTGCCTCTCCGACGGCAGCGTCCGCGCCGCCCGGCATCACTTCCTTCGCCGTGCCACCGGCGCCCATGACGGCAAGGTACTTCTTCTCCAGCGCCCGGTCCTGCATGCCGGCAGGCAGCATGCGCAGCCATTTGACTGCGGCCTTGCGCTTCGCATCCTGGATCTTGAATGCGATGATCTGTTTCAAGGGCGTCCGGTCGCGATTGACCCGACGCACCCGCCAGCCGCCGCCGGGGCTATGCGATACAACCGTGGAATACGGTTTCGAAAACGCTGAAATCTGCTTGCCGTCCATTCGGACATGTCCGCCTAGGCTTCCGTCCCGCTCACGGGATGCAAGACAGACCCCTCGCGCCGATGCAATCAGATTGCGCAGTTCTTCGAACTCAATGAAGGCCTGGTTCCACTCTGCGTAACCCGGAACTGCCACGTCGTCCAGTTTCGCATCGAGATCGGAAAGGACCCGCTCCATTTCAGCGATGCGGTCCGCGGTCCGAACCGGCCCGATGTTGATCCACGCCGCTTTCTGCAGTTCAAGTTTCAGCACTGCAGCCGCGCTATCACCTTTTTGGCCGAACCG
>TARA_B100000674_G_scaffold150545_1_pt1 | contig 16912 bp, 7 predicted proteins | sample TARA_B100000674 | Tara Oceans TARA_B100000674 (sample SAMEA2622759) | marine metagenome | biome: marine biome (ENVO:00000447); feature: surface water layer (ENVO:00002042); material: "saline water (ENVO:00002010), including plankton (ENVO:xxxxxxxx)" | depth 5 m
GCCGCTGACCACCCAACGGCCTCTCCTAACCTGCGTCTTCTTTTTTTTGGCGCCAGTTTCTGGCCTAAATTGACTTGTGTAAAAACCCACCCCTTAGTTTTAAAGATTCAGGATTGAGGTTAGAGGCAACTTGACCTCAAGTAGGTTAGTTTGGGGGTGAAGTTGCCTTCAAGTAGTTTAGTAAGAGGCACGTGTGTTTATGGCACGTGGAGATGTTGGGAATGTTCGTGCGGGTTTTGTAAAAATATCAAAAGATATTAAACACACGTGCCTCCTACTAAACTACTTGAAGGCAACTTCACCCAACATATTAACCTACTTGAAGGCAACTTCACCCCCAAACTAACCTACTTGAGGTCAAGTTGCCTCTAACCTCAATCCTGACACTTTTAATCCTACTAAGGGGCTGGTTTTGACACAAGTCAATTTAGGGCACAAATTGGCGCCAAAAAAAGAAGACGCAGGTTAGGAGAGGCCGTTGGGTGGTCAACGGCGTGTGATTTCACACCAGTTGCCAGTCAACTCTCTCTCTCTGCCATAACCCGAGGGGTTATTGACCCCTTGCGCCGCCGCCCGGCAGTTATTAAGCCGGCCGGTTAGTACGGATTATTAACCCCAGGAGCTTGTAGAGGGGTAGGGGAGGGTTTTCCCGTGAGCCGCGGTGAGCGTCCGTTCTGATGTAAAAAACGCCGAAACTCATATACTGCGGGGGTGACGACCCTCCCCTCATCTCGCCACTTAGCTGTCTTCTCGCTGCGCCCCCGGCTTCCCAAGGCTGGAAACTCCACGTAGTGGGCCAGGAAGCAAGAACAAACGGGCACCAATCGCTACTACTGCAAGGAAAAATGGTCCCTGAGAAGCACGGCAAGCTCGCCAAGGGTGCGGTCAGCGTCAGCGAAGTAAGCTAAAGGCGGTAGCTTTGGGCCAAGCTGAGTTGTGTCAGCCCGTATTTGCGCAAGATCTAGCGAGTCCAGGCCAAGTGCTTCAAGGGTCTGATCGGGAAGCCAATCTGATACTCTAGCCTCAAGGAAAAGTCGAACACCGTCAGGGGAGCTTGAGGCGGCAGACATAATTTGTGGAGGATTACGTGCACGAGCAGGGACTAAATGTGTCGTGGCCGCTAGGAATCTCCAGGGTGACCAGGACCATTCCTTGACAGAAAAGATGGCGGGGCGGGCTGATCCCCGTCGGTGGGAAGTGAGGACCGCCCCAAGAGCCGCAAAAGCGACTTCAGTTGGAAGAGGCTGATCACCAGACTTGATGGCTGTGTCCCATGCCTTTGTTCCCTCTTGAGCCATCCCAGCGGCACCACCCCAAAGACCCCAGTGAATAGCAGCAACCTGTGGAATCAACCATTGAGTCAGGTTTCAACAACGCGGTCGTTCTGCACTGATTATAACTGATGGGTGTCGTTCTCCGCGGTTGTCATTATCATCGTCACCAAAATCAGCAGCAGCGTCAAGGATTGAATTGGCAGCTGCGTAGTTGGTCTGGCCGCCAAAGCCGTATAGGGAAGTTGTGCTTGAATACGCGACAAGGCTCCGCACAGGCCAGTTCGAATCAGAGCTGAGGCGTCGAAGTGAGATTAAGCCACCAGCCTTGGGTACAATTGGCTTTGAAAAAGATTCATACGTGAGCGAGGGCAGCATGGCATCCTTGAGGGTGCCAGCAAGGTGAAAAATAGTTGAGCAAGGGGGGAGTTTGGCAGCCTCGAGGTCATCGAGGCAGTGAAGGAGCTTGGCAACACGAATGCGCGGTCTTACATTCCAGCTATCAAAGCGTGATGCTGCGCGTCCGTTTCGGACTAGAAGAATCAGTCGACTGGCAAAGATCTGTGCCATGTCAACTAGCCAGTCAATAAGGGCGACCCCAAGGCCGCCCGAAGCGCCCGTGATGAGGATATAGCTCGAGGTCCCCAGTACGGATTTTGCGTGTGCATAAAGCGAAGCATGGTTCTCCACCACCGACTCATGAGCACGCGCTCGCTGCCCGGTACAAGTCCATTTCATTGAAGTGAGAGTTCCATCGTCTGGTGTCAGGATTGTATCCGTCTCTCCAGCAGGGGCCGCGATAGCAAGGAAGGAGACAAGTCGGATGCGCGCCTGCTCGTCAAGGGCCCTCACGGCAGCCGAGGACACGCGGAGATAAACACGTCGGCAGTCCAGCTCAGGCACCTCAAAGCCCGCGCACTTCGCGGTTCCGGCCACTAGTGCACCGCGCATTGACGTACGACTGACTATGTACACAACGCATTTTTTCGCTCTCTCTGCGAGGGCTTTGAGGACCTGAACAAAGGAAAATGCAGCGGCCTCCTCGCGCATCAGCCATTCAGTGTCGCCATCTATTGGCCATGGTTCCAGACAGTCCAGAATTAAGTGGCCAGCATGTGTTGTGGCTGCCAAGACATGTTTTATAGCTTCTCTGTGGAGCCACCGAAGATTTACTACATGGGCAGTTGGTGGGTCTGCGTTGTAGTCGAGAAGATGAAGCTGATCCCAGCCTACGATGTAAGCTACGGTTGGTGGCAATGCGAGCGCGCGCCCAATCTTCAAGGCGGTCATAGGTCGCGTGTACTCGAGGAGCGCGACGACTTCGGCAAGGACGGCACCAATAGCGTGGAGGAGAAACCCATGACCACCGGGCATAACTATGAGCAAAGAGTCAGGGGAAGATGTAGAATCGCACCAGTTTACCGCAACGTCAAGGGAGAAAGACGAGTCGTGAGCACCACACAATACTAGCAGCGGCTTATCTAGGAGGAAGCCCACAGAATACAGACGGCACGAGAGACGATATTCAGCTCGCGCGTCTCGTCCAAGATCAGCTTTGAGCCGTGGGAGTGCGATGCGTGCAAATGCGTCAGACACCATCATGTCCTGTGGCGCAAATGCGTACATGCGCTTTATCTCGTCCTCGCTGGGAATTAAAACTGTGGGTCCGGTCCAAGTATGGAGCGGCGCACGACCGGCAAGAACAACTCGCATCAGTAACGGCCATGACTTTGAATTGATAAGCTCAAGACACAGGAGCGCACCCGCACTTAGACCCACAAAAACCCAGGGAAGTCCATCAGAGACGAGTGAATCAACAGAAATGCGTAGCGATGCAAGCTCAGACTCGTCGGTGGCATCATCTTCGGTAGAAGCCTCGTCGGCACGTGCGCCTCGACCAGCAAGCTCAATAACAATAATATCAAGCCAACGAGGAGCTAATACGCGCCATGTGTTAAACGTCGAGCTTGTCCCGCCTGCGTATGCTGCGCAGATAGCACGTGCAGTCCACGGTCCCGAGTTGGAACTCTTTCGCACAAGCGCCGAATGATTAGGCAGGCACGCAATCGCTCGTCCTGTTGGCAACTGACACAATTCGGAAGGTTTCAACGTCGATTTTCCCCCCTCCGCACACTGGCCGTCGACGGGCGCATAGCAGGATGCTTTGGGATTAGTCCAATGTGGAGTGGCAGCAAAGATATAGCCCGGGATGCCGGATATGATTTGCGGAGGCGAGCGCGCGCCGTCAGAACCGTGTGTTGCAACACGCATATTATTCCAATGAACGTCAACGCCGTGTACCCACGCTTGAGCAAGACAATTGGTGATGGCATAGGCGCCTCTTGTGCCAGCGGTTATGCACGCTGCAACTGGAGCGACAAATTGGCGACCACGCATCTCGACCAAATTCAAAGCAACATCAGCATCTTTCTGGCGTACACAGTCAATGGCAACAACGAAGGCTGGCTGCCAGCTCAGAAGTTGTTCGAGATTTTTTGTCCAGGTCGAGCCGAGATTGCACGCATGATCCTGCTCCGCGTGGCGACGCCAGTAGGCCGGGTCCCTGGCATCAAGCAGACCGAGCCATCCGTCGCCACGAACACCATCTGCGATCGGAGCACGCTGGGGCGCGCGAATAAGCCCAGGCCGATCCTGAAAACGGAGGTTGAGCAAAGTTTCAAAAGTGTCATATTCTCCGAGGTGTAGGCCACGCTCTAGAGCAAGGAGGCACGCATCATCGAGTGCTATGGCGCCATCAAGCGCTAGAGCAACAAGCTGGCCGATGCCTTTGCCGGCAACAGCGGCAAAGTAGGGGCTCAAAGGAAAGGCCGGTGCATCGCCATGCCCAAAGGCCAGGCAGGATCCGAGTGCGTAAAGAAGGGCAAATGTCGCCGGCTCGGCAACAGCAGGCCGTGCAAGCCTGCGGGGTGCGTGTCAGTCATTAGAATATTGGACAGCGATGCGCAATGATGGCGAGGTACTTTCACGATAGATAAAATATGCCCGCATTCATCACAGGAGAGCGCGTCAGGTCGGCAGCAAGGACAGACGACTTGCCGTGGGTCGCAAGCGTCGAGCGAAGGCGTGCCGCTTCCGTGTAGCCTAGTGCGTCAAGGAGGGAGTCCGGGGCAAAGGCTCGTCCTTGGGGCGTGTCGTAGGGCGGAAGACTCCGCAGTGGCCCGTCCAGGATCGATGCACAAGCACGGATCCGGCTTCGAAATGCAGCATGGGTCTCATATAGATCAAAGGCCACGCCAAAAGGAATACAAGTCAGCGAATCCTGGCCACCTGTGAACCCACCGATGGCCACACAGAGTTCTCCATTTGTTGCTGATACTGGCGAAGCTGGGGCGACAAGCTCAGCTTTTGCAAAACCTTGCGCCGCTTCTGCAGCTGTCTTCGCAACGACAGCGACACGCCATTCGGGCCAGTGATTACGACCTTCCTGAAGCGTAAAAGAAACGTCCTCAAGACTGGACTCGGGCGGAAGTTCAGTCAAGAAGTCCCGAAGCTGCGCAACAAGCCCTCGAAGTGATGCCTCAGTCCGCGCTGACAAAAGCAGAACTTCGGGCGCCCGTGGATTCTCGGCCGCACCAACGCCATCAATTGACTCCGACCGCGCTGCAGTAGCGATTTGGCCACGGTCACAGCTACGCTGTGCAGGAGCCACGCATAAAGGTCGAGACGGGGCTAATGCGTGGTCAACCTTATCAGCCAAAATGGCAGCAGTCACCTTCGCGCTTGCAGTAAGCGGCCGACCAACAACAAGTGCTGCAGACGCCGCGGCTTTTGCTGCAGCATCGCGCATAGCAGCATAGGCGATTGCTGCAAGGAGACCATTCTCGCCATCCGGTGCAGAAGGAACTACATAATGGTCAGATTGATGGTAGTTGCAGTATGTGTCCCTATTATCAGCGCGAGACAAGCCATAGTGGCCAGCAGCGTGCACAGCCACATGTGGCGCTGCACACAGCACCACATGCGCATTTGTGCCACCAACACCGAACGAGCTGATGCCAACATGGTCGATATCGTGATCCAGGTCAGAAGTAACGATTCGGGCGCCTGTTGGTACTCGTATCTTTGGATTTATGGCTTTAAAATGGGCTATAGGCGTAGCAGTATCGTGACCGAGCATCAGGCAGGCTTTTAGTAGGCCAGTTAAGCCGGCTGCACAGTTTGCGTGGCCAATATTCCCTTTGATGCAGGTAAGGCGTAGAGGCGCGTCGGTAGCCGCCTCGCGCACACCAAGTGCACGCGTAACTCCGCTGACCTCGATGGCATCACCGAGCTTGGTAGCTGTGGCGTGCAGCTCAACTGCGTCTACGTCGCGACCTGTTAGTCTGGCGCGGCGGGTAGACTGAGTGATGGCACGTGCCTGGGCAAGTGCTGATGGCGCTGAGTACCCGGCTTTGGCACGGCCATCATTAGTGACCGACGTCGCCACAAGCTGGCAGAGGATAGGCCGACCTGAATTGCCGTCGTCATCCACTTCGAGGCACAGCACACCGACGCTGTCGCCAAACAGCGTACCACTCGCAGCCACGTCAAGCGGCCTGACACGCCCATCTGCGCTGTGCACAAGACCGTCGACAAACTTGTAGCCTAGGTTTGGAAATGTGAGGCTCGCTCCACCGACAAGAGCCGCGCGGCAATCACCGACAAAAATAGCTGTTGTAGCTAAAGCACATGCAACAAGAGACGAAGAGCACGCCGAACCCACAGATACACTCGGGCCTGTCAGGCCAAGCTGATACGAAACCCGTGTAGGGGCGTAGTCCTTTTCCGAGCCAGTCTCTCCGAGCCAGACGGCACCTGGATTCGCCATATCAAGCAATGGGGCACCACCAAGGTGATGAATCAAGTAACCATCAATGCCTGTTGACGCAAAAACACCAGCATCATCAAAAATTCCGGTAGCATCAACGAAGTTCGAACGCAGCCGCACACCCCGGCCTGCACGCTCTCGCGCGTGCCAGGCAACCTCAAGAAGCTTTCGATGCTGTGGATCCATGATTCGGGCCTCCCGCACGCTAATTCCCCAAAAGAAAGCATCGAAGCTAATAACAAGCGCGCCACGAATCATTTGAGCTACTGGTACAAAGTTTGAGTCGGCAATTAGGCTTGGTTGCACATCCCTTGATCGTAGATCTCCGGCTGTAAACACTGAAAGACTGTCGTAGCTTGATATCATATTGTGCCAGAGGCTGATCAAATCATCCGCACCAGGTAGGATTGCTGCAGCGCCAACAACGAAAAGTGATTGCTGCCACGGGCCTACATTTCCTGTTGCGGCTTTCACATTTGCAAAAGGGAACTGGTCGCTGTCCCCTGATCTACGCGTACTGGCCCTGCCCATCATATCGTGGCGTCTTCTAACCAAGAGACCAGTAAGCTCCACAATACTGGGTGCCTCGAAGAGGTCGACAACGGCAAGATCAACGCCAAGCGTCGTGTTGATCAACCCAACTGTCTTGGATGCACGAAGACTATGGCCGCCGAGCTCAAAAAAGTTGCTGTTAAGCGGCACAGTGCGCTCAAGCACGGTATTGAACGCATCTGATATAGCACCTGCAGCAACGCGGCCCCAACTGTCGTAGAGGGGGTCCTGAGTGTCCCCTGTAGCAGCATCAAGGGTTGAATGACGAAAGGCAATCTCTGCTGCAGTATCACGCTTTTCTGCGAGGCGGATCACATTTTCTGTGAGTCGGTCCGCACACGTCGGCGCCGGAAGCCGTGAGTAATCAACTTTGCCGCTGCCAGGCTTACTTGGAAACGCTTCAAGCAACACGATATGGGATGGAATAGCATATTCTGGGAGCACTTCTTTGAGGTGCTGCGTGATATGTTGCATACTGAAAGCTAATGTCGCAGTAACATACGCGACAAGGCCCTTGGGCTGCTGTGACTGGTCGATGACCGGACGCACAATGCATGCATGAATGCTCGGCGCTGCTGCGATATTACGTTCAACATAGTTGAGCGCAACCTTGAACCCGCGGATTTTAATCGTGGCATCGGCGCGGCCGAGTAGAAGGAGCGAACCGGTTTCGAGAGCAATTCCCCGGTCCCCCGTGTCATAGCAGCGCACCGCCGCATCTAGTAACCATGGGACTGCCAGAGTTGCCCTCGCGACACCATCATGCGACGAAGCAAGCATTGGCATAGGATTAGTAAAGAATCTCGTCGCTGTTTTCTCGGGGTCTCCTAGGTAGCCACGCCTGCGAAGGACCCAACAGTAAAGCACGCCCCCGCGTTTTTCACTAAGGAACTATCTAGCACCAACGCTGGGGATGCTTACGCTACAGACTTGGCAACGACGTGGATAGTGCCAGGGACACCACGCGGGACAATGTGGCCAAAGGCCTTGTCCCGAACAAGAAAACACACCCAGGGGAGAGGCCTCCCGACTGGAGCGAAAGCTGAACCAGGCGGGAGTGCACGAAGCCACATTTTGGTTCGATTCTTCCTTGCTGGATCAAAAAGCGTAGTGCATGCTACGTCGAGTGATTCCCAGGTGCTATAATAGTTGACGAGCGTAGTCCGGGACGTAGCAAACGCAGAAGTGAAGTCAGCGACGAGTGTTGTTGGCACCAGTTCCCCTTCGAGTAGAACATACCTTAGTTGTGAGCCAACAAAGCGGGCAAAATCCAACCTCGGTTGATCCAAAAGATTACGGAGCAACGATGGTGTGACCATGAAGCGGGTAGCTCTGTAGTCGACAAGAAACCTGAGAAGTTGCTTCCCGTCAACGACAACGTCATTTGGCACAACAAGTGTTGATCGGCCGTAGGTGGGCGCACGCAGGGCCTCCCACACGAAAAATACATTACATGCCTCGATGTCCACCGTTGGATTTGAGTCATATGGGCAGACTGCGTTCCGAGCCCGAATGTTGTGCATAAAGCTGTGATGCTCGACAAGAATAGCCTTGGGCGCTCCAGTTGTTCCGCTAGACATACTACAATATGCGAGTGACCGTGGGTCAACGCGCGAGTCAAGGAGCCTGGAAATGGCTCCTGCATTGAGTGCGGCACGCGCAACGAGAGCCCACAGCTTTGTCTCCCAGCTCGCGTCGAGTAGCACATGGGCCAGGCCCTCGGGGAGGTGTGCCGACAGTCGCTTTTGTGTCAGTACGCATAGAGTGCCTGATGCGGCAACCAAGTCTGCAATCAATTTTCGCGTGTAATTCACCTCGAAATAAACCATGGCTGCTTGAGCCGCAAAAATGGCCAGATTTGCGATCACATACTCGACTGAAGCCGGAAGGTAAACAGCGCAGACAGTCTCGGGTAATAAGTGGAACGGCGACCCGACAAGAGCCGCAGCCAACACACAGACAAGATGGTATATTCTTGAGAAACTTGTTGTTGGCTCCCGTGTGCCTGGAGAAATAACCGCTGCCGCGTTTCGCCTCGAGGACGACGCTCCCGAAAGCAAACCAAGCTGCTCAATAACTAACGCGCTTGCGTCAGCACTCTCTGGTGCCTTCACGAGGCCATCAGACAATGCCAAGACACTCCTCTGCAGGGAGAGAAGGCAGCGCTCCTAGAATGATAAGTTTCAAACGGCAGGCACGCATGAGTGGAGCTCATGCCAAACCCAGATTGTATCGACACCGCTAGGCGCACGATGGAAGAACTGATCATTGCACGCATTAATTCTGCATGTGTCTCAATGTGAAAGTGCCCACCCCCACGCACAATTTTGACTTCAAACTCCGAATCGGACCACATACTCCAGGCATCTAGCTCCGCCTGCGATACACTTCCATCCAACTCGCCCCCAATTGCTGTGATAGGCATAGGCGTTGCTGTCGAACAACACTGGTAAGTTTCTAAGAGCCGTAGGTCCACACGAAGAGGCGGTAGGCCATATTTTACCATAGCTGGGCCGCCAATCTCGCCTACTGCGGCGCTCAACCACCCCCGTCGTGCCAATGCGGTCAGTAATTGGGCGTCAGGCATTGCCGTCAGCGACAAACTCCATCGACGCATCAGCTGGGGGGGGGGCATCGAAGATGCGAAAACCCGCAGGGGAGTCAACCCATCTGCATCGAGACGCAACGCCACCTCAATGGCCACCAGAGCCCCAAACGAATGCCCCAGAAGGAACAAAGGTCGGTCTGCAATCATGCGAATTGCCGCGCAGCACTCCGTCGCCACAGCCTCCAGACTCTCACAAAATGCGTCACCAAGGCGAGAACCACGCCCAGGGTAAGCAACGCTGTGTACTTCCAGCCATCCTGGCAATGATTGACCCCAATCAGCGTAGGCATGTGCACCTCCGCCCGTGTGAGGGAAGCAGATCAAGCGCGCGTGCGACTCGCCACGTTGCTGAAAGCATGTTAGCGCAGGATGCTCCATCGGCGCTGCGTAGGGTTCATTCTTGCGGCCAATATTTTCGCCCGCCCACCGCCAGGCACGCCATCACTTTAAAGGCATCAAACTCCGCGACAGAACCAGTTGTCGGACTGTCGGTCGTATGTACCTACGGTACCGCGTACGTACCGAAGTCACGGGGGGTGCCACCTACCGTAGGTATGTTATAAGCTATAAGGTTATGATGTAGGAAGGAGGGGGGGGGCATCACGAGTTGGAGTAGCAAGAGTCTTCGCCGGCCGCATGCCAGTGATAATAGCAACTCAAGTTCGGCAGCCTGAGTATAGTGTGCAGAGTCGGCCCGCCGGCGGCGGGCCCAGGGCGGCCGCGGCCACGGCACTCAGGCTGGCATCACTGGCATGAAGGGCCCGGGCTGCGGCGACTCGGAGTCTGAGGTATGATTGGTGCATAATCCCCCGGGAATCCAAGATAGACCGGTGCTGCCAGTGCGTGCTGACTCGGAAGGCCCCCGGAGCTCCGCGATATGTTTGTCACGTGCGGCAGAGGCGGCGGCAGCGGCGGCCCTGGGCCACCGGCGGGGGCGCCGGGGGTCACCGTGTCCGAGGGGACGCCGTCTGTGACGGGCTCCTTTCCACTCACCATTCCCTAACTTTGCCTTGGCTTTTACCTAGTAGTGTTCAAGCTATTGAATTTGTCGATGCTACCGTACCTACGGTAGGTAGCGACGCTAGGCTCTTCAATTAGGCAGACCCTAGTGCAATTCGGGGTGCGCCATTCATCTTGGGGTGAACGCCTTTTCTCCGCAACTAAAAGGGAATAGGCCCCAAGCTCGCGGCTGCAGCTAGCTCTACCGGCTGGATCCTCGTCGCCGCGCGCATGGGGCTCGGCTGCCCTCAGGTCCGACGCACGAGCCGTCACCCCAAGTTACCTAGCGCACCCCAAATTGGACTAGTAGCCCCCCCATATCTTGAATACCTACAGCACCTGCTACCGTTACCTCCCCAAAACATTTAAAAAGAAACATGTCTACGCACAGTACTACAGTGGCGCTATTATCACATTATGCGCGTCATGGGTTCTGGGGGTGCGTAAACTAAACACAAATGCATAAAATATCTTCGTCTCAGACATGTGGAACACGAATCGAACAAGCTCCTCGCAAAGGGATTATCCGACCTGAGTTCAATAAATTGGTGGCGCGCCATAGCCGTAGGATTTATGTCTATTAGCAATCCAAGCGGGGAAGGTAGAGGACGCCTAGGGGAAGCTTTGCGCGAACTTAGTTTCCTCAAGACGAGACAAGATCTTGAACTGTCTTCTGTCGTGGCGTTGCTTTTTTTCCATAGGCTTGCTGAAAACATAGACTACGAAGAAATTGAGATACTATCCAACTTGGCGGCGAGAGCGACGGAGCGTGCATCTGAGCCAAGCCTTTTGCTATGTGCTCAATTCCATTTGTATGCTGGTATCCATGCAACAAGTAATGAACGCTTGTGTGAGCAATTTAAGGCATCCCGCAGCCTCATTAGAAAAGCCTAATTCAGCGTAAAAAGCTACGCATATCTCATGATAAGGTAGTGTTATTTCCAGGTAATCGAAGTTGATACAATTGCAGAGACCGAGACACAAAAACAGGCCCATATTCTCTGGGCATGGATCCAACTTTCTAGTCCAATGGATTCGTGGCATAATGATGGTCGAGACGTACTGCGGCACCTCGATGGTGCAACATGTGGTTCCGAGGAGTCTGTTTGGGACTTGGAGAGTTTGATGGCACATGCGTCTGCGCTATAAGAATACTATTTCTCCTGAGCGAATTATATGCGAATCTCCCTGTAGGCTCGTGCGTGTTACTACGAACTCATGAAGCAGTACCTAAGCGCATTAGATTTCCTGAACCAGGCCGTTGCTCTTCAATCGTGGAGCCCGGCCCTTTTAGAAAAAGCGAAAGTGTTAGTTCATTTAGGTGACTGGGAGCAAGCGGCGGAGACGCTTCAGCGTGTTTTGCAACAAAACGAGGGGTCTATGGAGGGACTGCGTCTTAATGTTCTGATGCATATGGTGCGGCAAGCAGATGATCAAGTTACTCAGGAACAGCTTAGACGAATGATCAAGTCAATGGAAATATACGAGGGATTAAATGCCGACCTTTTCTACAAAACAGCCCGTACTCTGAGTCGTCTGGCTGGTCGAAAGCCCCAAATTATGAATCTCATTTCCGGGATTTGCAAGAAAGCAATTCAATTGAATCCATCTTCAACGTCAATCTATATAATGGAGCTCGCTTATGAGAAGGCAATGCTGTGTGACTATGATAGCGCAATGAAAAGCTATCGCGAAGCAGGGCGAACTGATGAGACTAATATTGCAGCACTTTATGGGACTATCTACAGTCATATTATGCTGGGTGAGCTTAGCAATGCAGAGCAGCAGCTAGACTTTCTTGTGGCTATCTCGGAATCCATAGAGCCATCAGCCCACTTGCCTTTTCTTAAGGCACTCCTTGCATGGCGGCATCTTGGCGACGCGGATAAGCATGCTAACCTGTTAGAGCAGGCCGAGATACTTCATTTTAAATCCATGGCTAGTTACAAAGCATCGGACACATATGAGAAATTCTTCCTCTTAAATCCTGACTTTCTAATTCAATTGGCAAAGGAGTATATACTACATTTGCAATTTGCCGTCAAGTTGATGCATGCGGGCAAGGCTAGGGCAGTTGGTCAAAGCAGGGCTGTGCGCCGTGGCATGGATATATTAGAGCACGTATCGCGCGAGGCTCCTGGACTAGTAGAGCCATATCTCATACTGGCCCATACTCAATTCACGCTAGGGGAATTTGAAGCAGCAACTCGAGTGGTGAATATCGCACTAAATTTCGACACTCGGTCTGCTTCGGTCCATCTTCTTGCGGCGCAGCTAGCTCTGGCCAATGGGAACACTCGAGGGGCTGGTGGTGCTTTGGATCAGGCCACCGCCTGTGATTTTCATGTTCGTAAAGCCCCCGCATATGCGTTAGTAAAGGCTGAGCTGTATTTACTCGAAGAAGACCTCGAAGGAGCTTTAAAAATTTTACGCGATGCGATTCAGTTGCCCGGTATTAGGGATATCGTCACCACCCAAGGCGTTGTTCCGGTATCAGAACGGGTAGCTGTATTTGTTAACCTGGCAAATGTCCTTTCTGGGCTGAATCGATTCGCCGAAGCTGCAAGTATTCTTGCTGAGGCACGGGTGCGGTTTGCAGGCACCTCGGATGAGGCTCGGGTTCTTATGTCCAGTAGTATGCTCGCAATAAAATGCAACGACTTTGATAAGGCTGTATCCATACTAGATGGTGTACCTAAATCCTCACCCGTGTACGTTTGCGTTCAGCACTTTAAAGCGAATCTTTATCTCACAGAAAGGCATGACAAACACACTTATATGCAGTGTTTTCGAGATCTTGTTGATTTCAGTCCAAGCGCACATTCATACGAGCAGCTTGCTGCTGCCTTAATGCACATCCAGGCACTTGAAGCCGCAATAGAAGCTTATGAACATGCATATAGCTTGAGTCCACATGATGTGTCACTTGCGGTGAAGATAGGCCATGCTCTTGTTTCCACGCATGACTATCTCAAGGCAACTAACTACTATGTCACTGCCCTTCAGGCTCATGCAGATGACATAAGTTTGAGACATGATCTTGCTACATTATTCATGAAGCTCAAGAAGCACGGAAATGCCACCAAGGTCCTCACTTACGTACTGCAGCCTGCGGGCTCCTTGCCAGAGACCCCCAAGATGAGCAACGAGGTTCAGTCCCTACTGCTACTAGCTGAGGTGCATGCGCGTGCTGCCAAAGGTGTCGCCATTGCTGATGTGCCTGATGCAAAGCATGCTGTAGTCAGCTTTCTCCTCAAGGCTCGCGACTTACAGCGCCTTATATTAAAAAATGTAAATTCAATCATGGAGACACCTGAAGTCGTCAATGAACAGAAGAGAGTCATGGTCAAGATATGTTGCGAGCTTGCGAACTGTTACCTTGAAGAGGATAAGCCCGGAGACAAGGCCTTGGATGCATACCAAGATGCTCTTAAGGCAGATAACGTAAACTTATAGTCACACAAAATTTGCTATGCTCCCTTTTCCCTTAACAAATCGCAATGTAGGCCAACAATAATTGTATGTTTCAGCTCGCACGACTTTGGGCCAAGCAAAACAAACAAGAAAAGAGTGAACAGCAGTGTGTGGCGATACTACGAATCAACCCCAAGCATGATGACTCCGCCATGCTTCTCGCTGATCTTCTATCTCAAAATCAGAATCATGAGGCAGCGACAGATAGAATTTGTCAGATTCTGGAACGACACCCCAGTAACTACCTTGCTCTTAGCAAATTAATTAGATTATTTCGCCGCGCCGGCAGACTTGATGACGTACCTCGATTCCTCGAAATTGCAGAACAGTCAGATTCTCGTGCACTCTCGCACCCAGGTCTGTGCTTTTGTAAAGGACTTAATTGCCGTTATTCAAACAATCTAATTGCGGCCATTAAACACTTTAACCTTGCACGATGGGATAGTAAATGGGGAGGACTTGCTATTATGAATATGATTGAGCTATACCTCAACCCAGAGAATGAGCCTCAGAATATACACCGTGTTCCAACTCACCGCTTTGGAAATGTTTGTAACTGCCGGACCCGTAGGTGGGATGAAAAAAGCGAAACTGAATTCAATTTGCAAACTGATATGACCGTTGGTCACCTTCTCAAAGAATTGGAAATTTTCGAGGTTCCCGTTGACGTTAATATTAAAGCTAAAGTTCTGAGAGCATATTCTTATCTCACAATTCGATCACAAGCAAAAATTGACCAAGCTATTCAGATGTTCATTGAAATTTTAGAAAGACGGAAGGACTATCTTCCTGCACTGCTTGGCATATCTACCGCATTTTTGATTGATAAATCAACCACAAAGGCGCGCAACGCATTGAAGCGCATTGCCAAAATGCCCTACTCACATGAGCTTGCAGAAGAGTTTGAGCGAGGATACTTGCTACTGGCAGAGATATACATTCAAAAGTCTAAGTTTGACCTCAGTGAGGACCTATGCAATCGCTGCCTTAAGTACAACCTGAGTTGTAGTAAAGCATGGGAAACCATGGGCGTTATCCGAGAAAGGGAAGCGTCTTACAAGGATGCTGCTGACATGTACGAAAAGGTTTGGTCAGTGCTTAAATTCAATACTGAGCTTTGAGCAATAATTTAATCAAAGTCTGCCGGCTGTAGGCCTGGCGTCTTGAGCACAGAGCATCTGCAAGTACTGGGTTTAAGCTTGCATTCAATTACCTCAAGGCAAAGAGGTTTGTTGAGGCCATTGAAGTTTGCAACAAGGTGCTCAATTTGTACCCAGATTACCCCCAAATTCGGGCAGATATACTAGATAAAGCCATGATAGCACTCCGACCATAAAAGAATCCTGGAAAATCACATACTTTTGTTTGAGAGAAGCTTCAGGCATGATGAACTCCCTTCATTTGAAATTTAAGAATATTTAATCAACGTGCAGGCATTTAAGGCGCCTTTGGGTCGTAGAATCAATTCTCGTTCCTATGCTAGTAATTTGGTCTCTCGAGCGCAAGTGTTTTTAGCTAAATTCAAGTGTTCAAGTTTGAGCGAGAGTGTTTGGGATGTTTCGGTAAGTGTCTGGAGGCATCTCGGAGCCTGAGGCCCCGGCCCGGGGCCGGGGGAGGAGTAAACATTTGCTAAGTGTTTATCATCCACCCTGACTCGGAATGCCAGTGGGCCTATTCAAGTTCACTGGCATTCAAGTCACTCAGGCTCAGGCTCCGAGTCAGTGCCAGTGGCGGTTCAAGTTGCCATCTTGAAGTTCAAGTTGCCCGGGCCGCGGCCAGCCTGAGGCTTGCCAGAACGCCTACGGTCAACCCGCGTCGAGTGGCGTATAATATAGCTGTTGCGGCTTAGGTTTGAAGTGTGCCTGTGATCATGTATACGTATGCCAGCGGCGGCTGACGTACTGCGGTAGGTACCGTAGGTACGGTATCAGAACTTGTAAAATCGTTTTGAAGCAATCATTTCCGATGAGACTATTTCAGACTATCGATATGGTAGAGATTAAGTCTTCGTTGGGTCTCCAACAAGTCATTTTCTACCAGGGAATGTGTGTTTTGTTTTTAAAAAAAGCCTGCTGATAGATCAAAGTAGGTTCTCGTTGCTTTACTTTGCTATATGTGGTGGCTGTCTCCTGAACAAGTTACAGAACTACAAGTTCCAAAATAGCATCTTATTCATTTTGACATTGCCCATATTTTCACTGTGGTGTTGTATTGAAATTGTTAGAATAGGACTTGGATATATTGGAAATCTCTTGGAAAAAGTCCCAATGATATCTGCATTCTTGCTTCTCACTATATTCCCACAGCTTGTTGCGATATTATTTCTCACATTTCTCCAAGATCCGGTATAAATACATTGATTTAAATTTTCTAGACCCAAAAATTGCGAATTAGGTGTTCCCCTTTGATACTGCGGCAGGTTCAATGATGATACTATTCCTTTTTTCTGAGCTGTATGTTGGAAGGCTTACCTTTAAAACTCTTATCGAACGTCAGACAGCACAATTCTTTCGACTGTGTCAAGAGGAAGAAATGGAACGCATACTCAACACCACCTTTGTCAACCGTCCATCAGCTGGCCGAGGTCGATAGGTACTTTTGCTTATCTTAAGGCAATACGCTCTGAGAAGAATTATTTCGCCGGCAGGAAGGGGCCTAGTATACCAAGTCAACGAGTCGGGAATCACCCGTTTCATTGACATGGTCTCAGATCGCAGACGTGCCACGCGAGGCCGGGGAACGTTAGAGGGTCTGGTACGGCGCGCTGATCCCGATCACAAGGCTGAGGCGCGACTGAGGCGTCGCCACTGCCCGTCCCCTGAGAAAAAGGTGTGCAAGGGACCAACAATATGGGCTCCCGCAAATTAACACTGTTGATAAGTACCAAGGCTTTAAAATGATTACGTCCTGCTGTTGTTCGTCCGTACTAAGCATGTTGGTCACCTTCTTGATGCACGTCGCATTGTGGTGGCAATGTCCCGAGCGAGACTAGGCGTGTACGTCTTGGGCCGCCTGTTCACCTTCAAATCTTGCATGCAGCGAAAGTTTTTGTAGCCAGTCTGGCCGCAACATCCACGATCCACCAGGAAATTTGGTCTTTTCATCAATGGACCTGTAGAGATGGGCATCCTTATCAGTCAACTCGCTAGTCGCCATCCAATTTTGTAGTGGCTTCCGGGG
>TARA_B100000674_G_scaffold499329_1_pt1 | contig 16911 bp, 14 predicted proteins | sample TARA_B100000674 | Tara Oceans TARA_B100000674 (sample SAMEA2622759) | marine metagenome | biome: marine biome (ENVO:00000447); feature: surface water layer (ENVO:00002042); material: "saline water (ENVO:00002010), including plankton (ENVO:xxxxxxxx)" | depth 5 m
AACGCCGACTGCAACTGCAACGGCGGGATGGGCAATTAACAAGAGCGGTGTCAGATGTGCTTCGTAAAGCCCAAATCGAGTTGGTCAACAGCAAGTCTTCTTGGACAGGTCCAAGCCTGCTATGCACAGGCAGCTGTGGAGCTGATTGGTTGAAGAACAGCGGTATGCCGATCAATCGTGACGGACGAATAATTACGGATGAATACCTTCGAGTAGTAGGTGTGGAAAGGATCTTCGCGAGCGGAGACTGCGCTGTCATAAGAGGGACAAACCGTCCAGCATCAGGAGTCTGGGCTGTGCGTGCCGCCAAACCACTCTCACAAAATCTGGAAGCTACCTGCCGAATGAGTTCATTACGTCGCTGGAGGCCACAACAGCATGCGTTGCAACTTATAGGAAACGCTAAAGGAGAAGCTTGGGCAGAGTGGCACGATTGGCGCTCGCCGACAACATTCCTTATGTGGGAATTGAAGAAGATAATAGATAAAAGGTTTATTAAAAAGTTAACAAGTTCGAAAATGGCGGATAAAGAACAAATGCCATGCCGTGGCTGTGCAGCCAAACTGCCGTCAGAACCCTTAACTTCAGCACTGAAACGTGTAGGCGTAAGCAGTCAAGCGGAAGACGCCGCAGAAATTGGGAGAAATAGTAATTGGCTACAAAGCATCGATGGATTTCCAGCAATTGTTAGTGATCCATGGCTAAATGGACGCTTGACAACACTTCATGCATGCTCTGATCTATGGGCAAGCGGAGCTCATGTCAGCAGCGCAATGACGACCGTGATTCTGCCAAAAATAGAGGCTGAAGAACAAAAGGAATTGCTGGTACAAACAATAGGAGGTATACGCTCAGCACTGGATGAGCAAGGAGCGAACTTGATTGGTGGCCATACGATGGAATCAAGAAGTACACCTCCGAAAACACCTGCTCTCGGAATAGAGATAGTTGTTTCAGTAAACGGAGTGCCAGAAAGAAATTTACGGAAGACAGGGATTAAATCAGGTGATGCACTATTATTAAGCAGACCTCTAGGAACGGGAATTCTGTTAGCTGCTGCGATGATGGGAGAAACAAAAACAAGCGAGCTAGATGATTTAATGGTTGAAATTAAAAGAAGCCAACATAAATTAGTAGATTATCTACAGATAAGGCAATCAGAAATACATGCTTGTACTGACATAACTGGTTTTGGGTTGCTGGGACATCTCAGCGAAATGCTAGGGACCAACAATGATATAGCGTTGCGATTGGATGGTTCGGCAATACCTATATACAAAGGAGCATTGAGACTGGCAAAAAAAGGGATAGCAAGCACTCTAGCTCCGAAGAATCGTGCAGCCTGGCGATTACTGAATGGAAAAGTAAGACTTGAAAATAGCAATACTGGAGTACTGCCAGAAATACTCGTAGATCCACAAACATGTGGACCACTATTAGTAGCATGCCAACATCAGGCTGCCGAGGAACTAATAAAAACGAAAAACTGGAGGAAGATAGGAGAGGCAGAATGAGAACAACGAAAATGATGCATAACCATGAAGGGAAAGAAGTCTCAGAAGAAGTGACAGGAACCATGGAGTACATGTTAAAGTAATCAAGTTGACTATCACCAAATGGTATGAACAAGCTGATAGAAGATGAAAATAGATTGAAGTCAGGCCAGTACATTGTCATCAGAAAGGCATTGCCTGAGGAAAATATCAAGAAGCTTGAGAACATAGCCGAGGGGCTAAGAACAATAAAAAGCCGACCTATATACATATCAGAAGAATGTAAACTAGGCCGAGATATTGCAGAACGATATGAGTCAGCGGGGCTAAAGTTTATTTTCAAGAAAGCAATGCCATTTATAAACAAAATGATTGGAGGACAATGGCTAATACTTTCGAATAAGGTTTTACTAAGAAGAACGTGGCCGATTAGTGAAGTCGAAGCACGACAACTTGGTCATAATGCTAGCAATCTGACCTGGCACCAAGACAGCAATAACAAACATCAAAATAATCCAATGGTTGTATTAATGGTTTCGTTGCAAAACGGAGCAGGAATCAACCGACCTGGATTAAGCATTCTAGATAAACGGACAGAGAAATTCGAGGGAATATTCGGATACGAGGGAAATCGTGTGGAGGAATTTGAAGAAGAAATGAGAGGAAACGACGGACAACTGAAAATAGTAAATCCGCAACTTCACAGAGGTGATTTATTAATATTTGATGGGCTAACGTTTCACAGAACTTACTCGAGAAAGGAAATGACTTCGCACAGAGATGCTTTGCTCATAAGATTAATAAGACCAGAGGACAGAAAAAACTTTCCAGCGGGAAATCACTGTATGGTAAAATTAAGTCGTTAGAGTAAAAAGATGATTACACCAGAATCACTCGAAGAACACCTGAAAGAAGATACAGTCAGAAACAATCTCAAGCGACATATAAAAAACGAATTAGCAGGAGAATTGGAAGAACAGGGATTACTAGATCAATTACTTAAAAATAGAATTTATGGAGAACTAATTAACCTAACAAATGAAGGACAAGAAGATAACAAACCAGACATAAATACAAGAATTTGTAGACTGGCGAAAGATTGGTATGGAGTTGAAATCGACAGAAAATATTTAGAGAAAAAAGAAAGTTACGAGAAGGTTTCGTTTCGTCTATTTAGGAACAAAAATAAAGGTATAGCCTTAGAGATGTATCAGAGATTAAGTAATGGGGAACAAAGCTGGGAGATAATTTCCGAGCAATGGGGCGAAAAACCTGAAAAAGATTACGGTGGAAAATACAATCCTACGAGTGCAAAGAAAATATCAAAGGAACTAAGGGGTATATTAAGGAGATTGCAGCCAGGGCAACTATCAGAACCTGAGCTTCTAGGTAAATTTTATACAATTGCGGAGACGATAGAATGGGAACAAGTCGAGCTAAATGAGGAATTAAGGAGTGAGCTAGAGAGAGAGATGTTAGACGACTGGGTAATTGAGAGAACCAATGAACTAAAGAGGGAAATTATTGAGTTAATTGATTAAATTCAGAGCGAAGGATACCAAAATAAAACACATCATGATAGGCACCATCTTGGTACTTCTCTTGACGTAAAGTAGCCTCATGAGTCATGCCGGCCTTGATATTCGTCTTATGAGCGGCAATATTAACAGCAAGACAACCTGCTTTTACACGATTCATGTTGAGAACATTAAAACAATAGTCGAGGATCAGGGTAGTTAGCCTTGAGCCCAGACCTTTACCACGAAAATGCTTATTGCCGATAAAGCGACCAAATTCACAAACTCTACTTATCCAATCAATAGGACCAATGTGTACATTACCTATATATTGAGGAGTAGCAAGTGAAGAGTCTGATACATAAACTGCAAACCAAAGGTCGGAATCAGGAGATAATATGAGGGACTCTAGATCGCTTCTTGTGACACCGCGAGCGGTAACTTCTGTAAATGAAAGAGGATCTATAGTTTGGAGCCACTCATACCAACCCAAATCGATATGTCTGATATCGAGCTTTTCTAAATGAAGATCCATGCAAAAAAATAATCTAATTAATTATAGAAAGAATCTTTGAGACCTCGACTTTAGTATAAGAATTGTGACGCTGAATTTGGCGAATTAAATCAGGTGGGATATTCACTTTAACGATGGGATCTTTCATACTGTCAAAAGGAACAAATAAAGCTTGAAGGATAACTCGTGATCTATCTGAAATTATAGGGGTACCACGATGCAAACCACGGGTATCTTCCATAAACCCTAAACCGCAGGAACCAACAACAGAAATACACCTATCCATAATGGGGAGAAGCACATCGTCGGACATATAGTGCTTTCCTCGAAGTCGACGTTTAGAAGTAAGGTGTTGGAATAAAAGAGGTGATTTCTTAGAGACGAAATCATCAAAGTCAGACTGAATATGAGAATTAGAAATAAACTGATGATGACCATCTCCAAGGTCTACATCAGAAAGATAAAAGAAAACTTTTACAAATTTGTGGCCATGATGATCCATATGCCAATACATTTCAGATGTACGAGCGGAATCAATTGTGGGGTCAGTTTTCCATAATGAGATATATTGAATAGATGGTATAATGTTCAAATAATGTGCGATTGGGTCAACAATATGACGTGAACAAAAAAGGGAAAGGAGTGTGGGATTAGAATGGAGGAGATTAGGTGGAACTTGTGCTTTGCAAGAATCAGGTATATCTTGAAAAGTTTTTGTTGCAAAAGAAAGAATATCTCTGATATATGATGTAGACAATGAGGGAAGATATTGAAAACCATCACCGATAAGGGAGTGAAATGGAAGTTCTGAAAAATCAAATATGGATGAAGTATCGGAACGGATTGAAGAAGAAGAAAGACGAAGCAGATCAGAGGAAAAAGTACTTAATATATGGGAATAAATTTGAGCACGTTGCGAGTAAGGTGTGTCGTAAGAATAGGTGAGTAGATTAAGGGCCTGTCGAAGCGACAGTGACGATTTAGACTTAGGCATATGACTTTGTGAAAACAACGGTAGCCATAGATGGGTGTGATCTAGTCTTTGATATTGATGAGGTAAAGAAACTCAAAGGAGAAGACTCAACAAGCTCTACGTAGCCTTCTATCGAAAGAATATTATCTGCACCAGTCTTAGGGCGTTCTGAATCAAGTTTTTGCTTTGTGGGAGAAACAGAATGGTCAAGCGAAACAGAAATAAAGAGACGACCACCAGGCCTGAGGAGACGATAAGCCTCACTAATCGCTACGAGAGGTTTTTCGCTGTAAGTAATACAGTGAGTTAGCAAACAAGTATCAAAGCTACTGCTTAAACAAGGCAAATTATGCATATCACCAATACTCACAAAAGATGAATACGAGTATAGGTCGAAACAACGTAATCTATTAATGTCATAACCTAGTGTAGAAAAGTAAAAGAGCTCACCCTCAGTACGGGCGCCGATATAAAGAATATCTTGATCCCATTTGGGTTTTAAATGGGGAGAAGATTCAAGACCCATAGAAAAGGCATTAATTTTAGTCTCGTTAAAAAAATACTGATTAATGCCAAACTCATCAAAGTTATTTGATCTAGACTGAGCATAGGAAGAGAATTTATTATTAACTACCGATAAATTAGTGTCAATTGTTGTTTTTGCTGAGCCTTCATGCATCGAGTCAATTATTACGAATCTATCAAGAACACAAACATAAAGCCAATAACGTAACTGACAAATCGCCTGAATTTGCCTGGATGAAATATTATTGTTTGCAATATAAGTACGTAAGAAGCCATCATCAAAAACGTTGTGATAGTCAACAAGTTTATGGAGTGACTGTAGTTTTTCCCTCAAAGGTGGCGCTGTAAGCTCGATCATAGAGAGGGTAAAACTATATTATAGCCTAGCCGAAGAATGGGAAAGAGGACGTGAAAAGGTGGTATGATGGAGTATGACGGATATAGCTTGTGACATGAAGAGATGCTCAAAGTGCTTATTACCTGAAACTCATGAAACACTAATAATTTCTGATGACGGAGTTTGCAACGTATGCAAGGCTCAAACAGATAAAGGTAATATAAACTGGGGGAAAAGACTGGATGATTTGGATAGCATGATTGAAAAATACAAAGGTAAAGGTAATTACGATTGTATTATTCCATTTAGTGGTGGCAAGGACAGTACATGGACATTATTGTATCTTAAAAAAAGGTATCCAGATCTTAAGCCACTAGTAGTGAGATTTAATCACGGCTTCTTGAGGAGTGGACTGAGAAAAAACTCAGAAAAAACATTCAGAAAATTGGGCGTTGACGTACATGAATTCACGCCAAACTGGAATGTAGTAAAACGATTAATGTTGCAAGCCTTTATCGAAAAGGGTGACTTTTGCTGGCATTGTCATACTGGAATATTTTCATATCCAATGAAAGTAGCAATAAAAGAGGAAACACCACTAATCATATGGGGAGAACCATCATCAGAATATACAGCATATTATAGTTATGAAGAACTTGAGGAGGTTAATGAAGAGAGATTCAATAGATATATAAATTTGGGAATTACGGCTGATGATATGGCAATAAGACTTATGGGCAAAGTCGATGATAGAGACCTCGAACCATACAGATACCCAAAACTTAAGGATTTAATGAAACTAGAGTACAGGTCGATTTGCCTCGGTTCATACATCCCATGGGATGTAAAAGAACAAGTTAAAACGATCAAAGAAGAACTGGATTGGCAGGGTGATGTTGTGGAAAATGTACCTGAAAACTATGATTATGAGAAAATCGAGTGTTGGATGCAGGGAGTTAGGGACTATATTAAATTTATTAAAAGGGGGTACACAAGACCAACACACCTAGCAGCTATTGATCTAAGAAACGGACGTATAACGAAAGAGGAGGCTAAAAAAATGATTGATACTTATGAGGGGAAGAAACCTGCGAGTTTAGAGTTATTCTTGGAATATGTAGGACTCAGTGAAGTAGAATTCTATGAGATTGCCATGGAACATTCAGTGTCGCCATGGACATATGATCGAGAGAAATATGGCATAGCTTCAAAACTGCCTGACCATGACGAATGGTTGAAGGGAGATGGACTATCAAAAGAAGATGCTAATGAGCAATGCAGAGGGTATGGCAAGTCATGTGAAACATGTGGGATAGATTAAAATGAAAAATGTATTGATTATAGATGCAGGTCTTGGAAATATAGGTTCAGTAGTAAATGCTGTGGATCGTGCAGGTGCAAATGTAGTAATTAAAAAGGAATCAAAAGAGATGAAAAATGAATCCATCAGTCAAATAATTTTGCCGGGTGTGGGAACATACATACAGGGAATGAATTCTCTATATGAGAGAGGATGGGTAGAATGGCTTAAGGAGAGATCAAGCGTGGGTAAAATCCCAATATTAGGAATATGCTTAGGTATGCAACTTCTGTCAGAAAGTGGTGCCGAGGGTAAAGAATCAGAGGAGAATACAAAAGGGCTAGGCTTGATAAGCGGTAAGGTCGAAAAAATAAAAAGTACAAATCTAAGAATACCCCATATTGGTTGGAATGATGTTAACTGGAAGCAAACAAGCAATCAAATAGTAAATGCTGATCAAATGGAAACAGATTATTATTTTGTGCATAGTTATCATTTCATAGCCACTAATGAAGAAAATGTGATAGGTACTGTGGAGTACGGAGAAACAATTGTTGCAGCGGTAAGAAGTGATAATGTGATAGGAGTTCAGTTCCATCCTGAAAAGAGTCAAAAAGCTGGAGCCAAATTGATCAAAAATTTTCTAGATCTCGGAGGAAGATGCTAAAAAAAAGAATTATTCCAAAATTGCTCATCAAGAATTTGACTATTGGTAGGAATAGCAGAGAGGTCTTAGTAATTACGAGAAAGTTTAGGGAGGTAATACCTGTAGGAGATCCTCTATCACAAGCAAAAATATATGAATCACAATTAGCTGATGAGCTAATACTGATTAACCTATCAGGAGATAATAAAGGACTATTCTTAAAGACTCTCGACAATATGGCTCAAGCTTTAGCAACGCCTTTAGCTGTTGGAGGGAATATTAAAAGCTTGGAGGAAGCGGAGGCTTTGTTTAATAATGGAGCTGACAAGATTGTAGTTAATACAGGTGCAATTTCAGATCCGGAAATTATAAGTAGTTTAACAAGAAAATACGGTTCTCAATCGGTATGCTCAGCTATAGACATACAGGATGAGGAGGGGAACATGAGAATTAGAGGGATAAATGGTACAGTACAAACAGAAGATATAACTAGCTGGGTGAAAGAAGTGCAAAATAGAGGTTGTGGTGAAATACTCGTAAGTGATATGCAAAGAGATGGGATGAGTAATGGACTGAATATAGATCTATTGAATAGAATGAGGGAGATATGCAAAGTACCTCTTATAATTTCTGGGGGTTGTGGAACAGCACAACATTTCGTAGATGGATTCAAGAATGGAGCGGATGCGGTAGCGGCAGGGACATTCTTTTGTAAAAGAGACCAGAACCCGCTACAATGCAGGTCGCACGTGGTTAATGCAAAAATTACGGTAAGACATTCGTTATGAAGACAGATATTGAAATACTGAATATCGTTAGGGATTTATTCCCATATAACTACAGCGTTGTAGGAGATGAATCAATACAAGCATCAGGTCAATATCTAAAATATCTAGATTTCAAGATTAGCACATATCGATCCGGGGATGAAATAAATGGATGGAAATTACCAATGGGATGGAGAGTCAAGAAGGCTTTATTAAAGGCAGGTAATTTTGAGTATGACTGTATAGGTGAGAGTATTTTAGGATGTGCATATTTGTCAACTTCCTACAAAGGAGTAGTAAAAAAGGATGAGCTTATCAGGCATTGTACATACAGAGAAGATCTTGAAGAAGCTATCGTATATGATTGGACAAGACTATACAGACAAGGAAAGAAAGATTGGGGACTTTCTCTGCCCTGGAATGTCTTAAATAGGCTGCCAGATAGTGATGTTGAAATAGATATAGAGACCGAACAATATGAATCAGAAATGCAGGTGTATGAATATTTGATAAAGGGAAATTCCGAAGAAGAAATAATAATAAGTGGGCATAATTGCCATCCATATCAAGCAAATGATGACATTTCAGGATGTGCCGTTGGTATAAGTATAATGAATAAACTTAACAGCATAAAGAATTTACACTACAGCTATCGTCTACTAATTGGGCCAGAACTGTTCGGTCCTATGCAATGGCTCAAAAGGAATATAAAAAATATCGATAAAATAAAAGGATGCATACTTCTAAAATCAGTTGGCAATGAAAATACGATTACAATGCAAAAGAGCTATTTAGGGAATACAATGCTTGATAAAGCCGGTATGATGGCAATGAAAGAAGAAGAAGCAAACAGAATATTTGGATTTAGAGAATATTATGGAAATGATGAAACAGTATTTGATGCATATGGGATAGAAATACCTACAATAACATTTACAAGATATCCATTCAGAGAATATCATACTAATCTAGATACGCCTGACATAATAAAGGAAGAAATGCTAAAAAATACAGAAGATATTGTGATGAATACAATAGAGATGATGGAAACAAATAAAAAGGCAAAGTATATAAAGGAAGGGTTATTCTGCTTATCAAATCCAAAATATAATCTTTACAGATCTGCGCCGGAACCGGGAATATCGCAAAAAGGGCAAAGTGATGTCGAAAGAAGGTGGAACTTGATGATGAATTGCTTACAGAGAGACTTGGGGCTAGATATGACAGCAATAGATATCTCCATAAAATATGATTTACCATATAAACAAGTAATAGATTACTTGGAGGAATGGGACAAAAAAGAATTGATAAAACTTGGGAGGCTAGAAAGTTGATAAATCAATATATTATAAGTGATGAAAGTATTGGGATTAGAAAGTTATTACGCACTGATGTGTCAGAAAGATATGTTGGATGGTTAAATGATCCAAGAATAAATGAATATCTTGAATGTAGACACACAAAGCACACATTGAAATCGGTATTAAACTATGTAGATTCTTTGAATCAAAGTAGTGAATTACTCTATGGAATCTTTGATGTAAAAAATGGCTTACACATAGGGAATGTTAAAGTTGGACCAGTAAATAAGATACACAAGCAAGCAAGTATAGGGCTATTAATTGGGGAGAGAAATTACTGGGGGAAAGGACTAGGAACAAAAGTAATTACATATATCAGTAAGTATGCAACAAGAGAACTAGGATTAGAAACGTTAACGGCTGGTTGTTATGAATGTAATTTAGGAAGTTATAGAGCATTTATGAAAAGCGGCTGGGAAAAAGTCGGTATAATAAATAACTACTGGAAGTATCAGGATAAACACAATAAAAGAACAGGTCAAATCATCATGCAATTTCAAAAAGAAAGAGAGATTAAAATACCTAATTGTGGTGGAATAACGATAATTGGTGGAGGAAAACTTATGAAAGATATTGCACTCTATGCAAAGAAGTACAGTGAGGTATTGGTTGTAGTATCAAAGAGACATCATGAGAAAGAGATTGAAGATGAACTGAAAGCCAAGGGTTGTATCTACTATATAAGTGATGACATAAACAATGACAGTACATTTGAAAGTATCGCAAAAGAAAATCTACGAATTTGTCTATGTTTTGGACCTGCCTGGATCTTTGATCAGAAGATAATAGATTTATTTGAAGGTCGAATATTTAATTTCAATGGTATACCATTGCCAAAGTATGTAGGAGGTGCACACTATACGTGGCAAATTTTAAATGGTTCAAAAGAAGGAGGAGCATACATTCAACAGATAACATCAGATATTGATAGGGGAAAGGTCGCAAAGCAAAGAATGTATCAGTTAAATGAAAAAGTACGGCTACCGATTGATTACGAAAGAGAAAATTCGATAAAAGGATATGAATTCTTGCAAGAATTCTTATATGATATTTTTGAAAAGAAGAGGAGGATTCAATTAGCAAATGAAGAAATAGATTGGAAGAATAAACAATATTTCCCTAGGTTGCATACATCTAAAAATGGTTGGATTAACTGGCAGTGGAGTGGGAAAGAGATTATTAGATTCTGCGAGGCCTTTGGTGAACCTTATAGTGGTGCAAATACGACAGTAAATGGTAGCATGAAAATTACGATTAAAGGACTAAGACTCGTCAATAATGAGTACTATCATCCATATTGCTCGGGATTAATTATAAATAGGATTAAAAATAAGTCAATATACATTGCATCAACAGATGGTCTTCTTATATGTGATAACTATGAGATAGATAAAGATGAAATGAATGTAGGGGATAGACTATTGACGCCGCCAAATATTCTTGGTGAATCGCTGCATAGAGTAAGATTCGGAAGCGATGGACTTAAAGATTAAGTTGGTTGACAGATGGTTCAAAGCGCGGTAAAATTTATTGTCACTTTAATTAAATGCAAACAAAGGAAGAATCTACGAGTATCTCACAGAAAATTTGGGATGATTATTATAAAACAATTGAACAAGGATCTGTTGGATGTCTATACCCCAACGAACCTCTTGTTAGAGTCATATCAACAATAAGAAAAGGTATAAACTTTGATGCAAATACATTTTTTGGGGATGAAGGGAAAGAGAATGCAAATAGAAGCAATTTCATAGGAGAGTGTCTGGAAATTGGGTTTGGACATACTTCCAATTTATTGATGATGGAAGACAAAGGATTCCTGCCTACTGGTATAGAAGTTTCAAGGGAAGCTGTAATAAGAGGAAAGATAAGGATCGAAGAGCTAAAGAGCGGTGTAAATCTCATGGAATGGAATAACCTAAAAAGATTACCATTTGAAGACAACAAATTTGATGTAATATATGGTCTAGAGTGTATTTATTACAATGTTGACTTATGCAATATAATCAGTGAAATTAAGCGTTGCTTGAAGCCAGACGGTTATTTTGCATTCTCATTCTTTTCGCAGAAACACGATTACCACAAATATATAGATATCTTGTCTGTTGAAGAAAATTATAACATAGTTAAGTGGTCAGATAGTCACCCTAATCCAAGAATTCGAGGGGCAATTCTAAGCCAACCAAGGTCAAAAGAAGACCTTTATAAACTATTTAATGAGTTTGGTGAAAGAAGGGTGTTTACTGAGGAAAGTGATTTCAGTCCAACATTCAATAGCTGGTGGTATATATACGGAAAGAATTGTTAATTAAAGCAGTGGAGCCACACGTACTAACTGTGTGGCATCCTTGATAAGACCTGATAAGCGATCAGCATGCGGGTGAGAGTTAAGGTCCTGAGACAAGGATCTAAGTACTTCAGACTGAACTTTCTTTATATGATTGCTCGATGCAGATGTAAAAAGTTTTTCCCCACAGGTATCCAATGATAAAGGCTGAGATAATGCTAACTCGACAAGATGACGATGAGAAACATCAGTTTGATGGATGAAAAGGGACTCGAGCTCGTGCTTAATACTGATAGATTCATACTCGCGTAACTTATAACCAAAAAATAAACCGACAATTGGGCCTTCTAGATAGGGAGTGAGCCTTTGAACAGACTGAGATAAGAGAGCTGAAGCATCTTGTTGAGGACAATTAATCAGAGATCTCATCCACTTAATATAACGATAAATAGAGGAAATTGATATATGATTACTAGAAGATTGAATGTAAGAACTAATAAGAGAAAGAACAGGCTTTGCGATATATTCTAAACGCTCAAGAGAAGCGGGTGATTTTTGGGAAGATTTAGTATATTCAGTATAATCCACATGCTCAAGTAAATCACAGCACTGCTTGAAGACAAAATCAGAAAAGATAGATGAGTTAAGCAAGCTCGAATCAACATGATGCTGATTATATGAAAGCTTATGGCGGATATACGATTCACAAAGAGCTAATCGGTCGGGTGCAGAACTAATAATTTGTTTTACTCTTTGACTGCCTATGCTCTCTGTTGGCGGTGCAAAGCCATCAATAACGTAAATAGAATCAGCTCCTTGACCGGTTATTAAATACTTAGGCAAGCATTTAACAGATTCAAGATTAATAGGGACGCCAAAATACATAGGATTTGGGACTGTCATAAGGCCCGCCTTGCATTGACGTATGATCTCTTCTGAGCGAACAGAAGTACTAAAACGAGATAAATGAGATGTAGGAGATCCAAAAAAAGAGGAAATATAAGAAGCAACGGAAGACCTCGGTGAAACGTCACCTTTATAGTCAATATGAAAATAAGGAAGAGAGATATTTGCTGACTGTAAACTTGAAGCAAGGCAGGAGGAATCTAACCCACCAGAGAACAAGAGACCTAGCTCACTCCCATAAGATGTATAATAAAGAGAGAGTATGCTAGACAACGAATTACGTAAACGGGAAGGACTAAAGCTATCAGGTGAATCATTCAAATATGGATAGTACTTAACGCGTTTAGAACCAATGAAAACTCTTGTATTATGCCCTGATGGACATCTAATATAGCCAGGGAGATCAAAAAGTTGCGTAGGATAACGTACTACTAGTTGATGAGAAAGAGAAATATTAACCAAAGAATCAATCGAAAGGTCATATTTATGGTGCTTTAAGAGTTTATTTTCGTCGAAGTCAACGGATAGAGTATTACCGTTCAGGAAAACATAAGGACTAGGGGAAGTGCAAGAGACACAAAGATAGATTTCACTCTGGTCATGTAATAGAATAACAATTGAAAAAGAACCAACAAAGGGAAGGAGCGATACTTTTGCAAGGTCAGAAGCACTAAGAATATAATCAGAGACGTAACTAACTACTGAAGATTGATCATGAATGATTGAGCCAGAATTATCTAGACATCCCAGTAAGTCACCAACAAGATAAGCAGTGATCGGTCCATATGAAGGATGATTAGCCCTACCTAAAAGAGAGCGGGTGGGAAATGAGGCAGGAGAAAGCTGGATGTCAGTTGGCATTGGACAGATAAAAAACTCCAGATGAAGCCTTGCGGACCTTGAGTGATGATAAATTTAAATTAAATGAAGACAACAAAGATTTAATCTTGGTTGTAATAATGGATATAGATAAATCATACTCTCTCCATTTCGGCTCATATGGTTGTGCCAGTCGATGTGATGAATCTTTTAAGTTGAGGACAAAATCTTCAGAGGTGGCAGAGAGAGACGGGATGCCCTCCGCAAGAGTCGACATATGATTTGCAATTAACCCACAAGAAGATTGACTAAACTGCATGACAGAGGAAGCATATTGATAATCTTTGTCTAAGTTGAGATAAGCATTTGAGAAATCTGTAGAGGCAGTCAGTTTTAATCCAACATTAGAAGCTAGAGAATTTGAATAGGAATCGGTAGAATTAGAATAATGGTAGACAGGAACATTCGCCAAAGCAGCTTGAAGTGCAGTAGTACATCCACATGATATGAGTCCCTTACAAGCAAAGAGCCACGGTTCCGCAGGATCACGGTAGATGACAGAGACATTTCTACTCTTTGCAAAATTAAGAAGCCAAAAAGTAGGGTCACTCATAGGATGTGGACGGATGATAAAATACTTGTCCTTATTGCCAGTAACTAAATTTTGAAAAAGTTCAAGAAAAGAATTTCGCTCTAAAGATGCAGCTGAACGCTTCCTTGCCCTCGTATCGTTTAATTTTCGCATCTCATCATCGGAGAGATAAGAGCGAGTAGGAGGTTTATAATCCTGTAAATAGGTTTCTGTGCAAAAGTTTTCGTTGAACAAATAAAAGTCACCAAAATATGACCGAAGACCGGAAGATAAGGAAGAATAAAACTTCTTACCTTCTGACTTAAGAAGATCTAGGCGAGGATTGCCAGTTATTTTAATTTTGGAATCAGAAATGTTAGCAGAGCGGGCAAGATCTGTATCAAGTTCACCCCATGTATAATAATGACTTAAAGTTTTTACAGCTAGAGGATCAAAACGTGTAATAAGACCATCAAAGTTATTAGTGATATTGTTGACACCTTCTTCATCACAAACACTAATCGCTCCACCTTGACGCAGAACAGGCTTAAATCTACTTTGGTACATAATGTCTGAACAACTTTTATCTAACAAAATACTGGGACCTTTGACTGCATTTAGAATTTGCGTGATAGCCTTGTCAAAACCAACAATAACCTCAATCAACTTATCATTTCTTGAAAGTAAGTGAAGAGCTAAGAGTAACTTAGCATCAAACTCACGGTCATAAGACTCAACGGGCAAAAAGTACCTATAAATACTCATATCAGGTGGTTTTCCAAAAGTTAGAATTATAAAAATCAGATTCAGCCCAACGTTTAACGAACTTGCAGTCACATTTTAGGAGCCTTTTTTTAAGCTGCTTCTCAGCATGGGCTTTTATGGAGGAAGCATCATATTTATCAAGGAACTGGGGATGAATGAGAATATCGGATTGCAATAAAGTACGCGCTTTTACTCGAGCAACATCTATATCAGCACCTTTCCACTGGCGCCAAAATAATCGCTGAGCAATAGAATATAGTTTTACATCCCACTCGTTTAGATTTTCAAAAAGGGGTCTATGTTGACTCAAAAGGGACTCTTGCAAACGGGTAATTCCTCCACCATTCCATTGCGGGTTATGCTTTAGATCAGAACAAGGATGGATAAAAGGATTTAAACCATAATTATGTTCAAGAAGCAAAAGCGAGGGTATCACCATATCAGTGAGATAAATCCACTTAGATTTTTTTAAACGATCTACAGCAAGATCAAAAATGGATTGGGTTATAGGGGTTTGATCAATGAGTTCACAAGTCTCTAGATTCTGATCAACAGATGCCCCTTCATTAAGGATACTGTATCCAGCCAATCTTCTAGTCATCCCATTTAGTTCGTGCGATAACTTTGTACGCGCAACTTTTTCAACCTCATTTGCCGAAGAGAAGTCGTGACCTTGGGTATTTCCTACATAACCTCCATCGGGATTAGAACTTCTGAGAGGAATACGGTGAAAACGGAGCAGGCCAGAGTTAAGACGAGCTGCAGGTTCGCGTAAAGTAACCCAAAGATCATAATCTTTCAGACCTAAACCGTTAGCCATACCAGCATATGTATGGCCAGCTAGTACCCCAGGTGTTGGCTGAACCTGGATCCACTCTTTAAGTTGCTTTGCAGTTGTAATCTGCAAAGGTGCTAATGAGTAATCAACGGGCCAACCTTCTCGAGTAAAAGGATGACCAACCTTTAGATAACTATCATGAATATTTACACTCAAAAGGGCAGTTAGACTACTACCACCAGTTCTCCAATTGTGAATCAAGTGAACCCACTTTTTTGAAGGCCAATATTTTGGAACACCAAAAATCTTAGAAAACTTCTGTCTATTTATATAACGATCAGAAGGAGTATAAACAGGAGCATTTGGTTGTGAATTAGGCTTTGGAAACAGAGATTTCATTGGATTATGGGAGTGTGATTTAATCATTCTTCAGCCCCTGCCTGCTGTTGACGGTAGAGAGCATAATAACGCCCCTTAGAATCCATCAAATCTCGATGCTCGCCCTGCTCTACAACCCTGCCTTGGTGCATCAGAATAATCTTATCAGCGTGTCTAATTGTGCCAAGACGATGTGTTATGAAAAACACTGTACGACCTTTAAGTGCAACCCTTAAGTTAGCGCAAACTTGGGCTTCTGTTTGATAGTCAAGAGCACTTGTCGCCTCATCCATAACTAACATACAAGGCTCGGCAAGTAGTGTACGCGCTATGGATAAACGCTGTCTTTGGCCACCGCTAAGATTGCTTCCTTTCTCTGAAATAAAAGTATTATAACCATCAGGGAGATCCATTATGAAATCATGAGCACAAGCTACCTTTGCAGCAGCGATAATATCATCGTTATCTGCTTCTGGCCGACCTAGGGTGAGATTATCTCTTACAGTGCCCTCGAATAGCAAACTTTCCTGAGGCACTATACCTATTTGCTGACGAAGGGAAGATAAGTCTATTTTTGAGATATCGTAGCCATCGACCACAATACGACCTGAAAGTGGTTCGTACAATCTGCCCAATAATTTCATTAGAGTACTTTTACCACTACCACTCAGCCCAGCAATGCCAACAAATTGGCCAGGCTGAATATGTAAATCAACATTATCAAGAATTAAAGGACCTGTCTTGTTGAAACGAAAACTAAGAGATTCGTAGCGCACTTCACCTTCAATCGGCGGCAAAGCAATCTGATCGTCATCACTAATAGCCTCAGGTTGCTGATTAATTATGTCGCCCAGACGTTCAAAACTTAAAGATACTTTTTGGAAAGACTGGTAAAGGTTTGATAGACGAAGCAAAGGACCTGTAACGTATCCAGAAATAATTCGGAAGGCAATTAATTGACCAAGCGTGATCTT
>TARA_B100000674_G_scaffold374645_1_pt1 | contig 16884 bp, 19 predicted proteins | sample TARA_B100000674 | Tara Oceans TARA_B100000674 (sample SAMEA2622759) | marine metagenome | biome: marine biome (ENVO:00000447); feature: surface water layer (ENVO:00002042); material: "saline water (ENVO:00002010), including plankton (ENVO:xxxxxxxx)" | depth 5 m
GGTCGCGGTCGCTGTAGGCTTGGCGGTCGCGGTCGCTGTAGGCTTCGCAGACGACGCGGGCTTGGCAGTGGCAGACTCGGGGGCGGGTTCAATTTTGACTGTGTACGTAGCTCCTCCTTTTTTACCAGTGCCACCAACATTTTTAGATTTTTGCCTTTTATTATTTCTTTTAATTCTCATATATACATATATATATATATATATATATATATATAATTATAGTTTGATATTTCTAAATTATAATATATTTTTTTATTTTTTATAAATAAGGTATGTATTCTAATGAATTATTATCATATAATGTTACTCTAAATAATTCTTTATATCCTTGTACATATACAGTATCTCCTTCATATAAACAATCGCAACCTTGTTCACTAGTGCATCGCCTATTTTTGAAAAGCACTGGTAATTTTATCATATTATTTTTATCATTCATAGTATAATAATTCCATTTATCCCTATTTGTATATAATTGTCTCCCCATCAAAGGTAAAATTGTTTCATCACCATTAACTCTTGTCAAAATACCAATTTGTTTATACTCTAAATTTACAGCTTGCGTTTTAATATTAATAGGAACACCATTTGAATAACCATTGTATATAATGTCCTCTTTTAAAGGAGGTGTATATGGATTTAATAATACATCCCTTTTATTATTATTATCACAATTACAGTTATTATTAGAAGTATTATTAGTATGTTCATAAAATAATTTATTATTTTTAGAATTATCGTTGAAATTATTATTTTTAAACACAAAATATATAACAACAAATAAAAATACTAATAAACCAAAAAAAACAATATTTTCTAAACAAATATATCCAGGTTGACAATACATCTTGTTATTATTTTTTTTTACCATTTCAATATATATATCAGTTATATAATATTTGATTGTAATATATATTATTATTGTTAATTTACTAAATTTTCAAGTTCTTCTTCACTACCATCATCACCATTTGTTTCAAAACCTTTTTTATCAACATTATCCTCATTTTCTTCTTCTGATAATTTATCATTTTTTTTTTCTTCTTCTTCATTTTGCTTTTCTAAATTTTTTTCGCCCTTATCTTTAATATGATTTCTCATATTACTAATATCATTAGCACCTTCAATTATAGGTTGAAAATATAATATATCAGGTATTATAATACATAACAATATTTTAATAATATTATTATCAATCAAAAAACAAGATAATATATATGTTATGAAAAAAATTAAAATATTTTCAAATTTTTCAATATTTATATAATAAATATTTTTTATTAATAAAAACAACAACAAAATATAAAATAGTATTTTATATGATAATTTATTCATTACTTTATATAATAAATGAATAAATTATTAATATTTATATTAATATTAATTTAGATTGCATTACTTAAACTAGTTACACCATCAAAAACCTGTTTTAATCCACCTAAATCTAAATTAGAAACAGTATTAATAGCTTTTTCTACAATAGGTGTCATATCATTTAAATGTTTAACCATTTGTTCTTGTTGTTTCATAATATCTTTAGTAGAACCTGATAAACTTTTAATATCATTACCTTCTAATATTTTAGATAAATCATTATATCCTTTTTCAACATCTGATAATTTACCACGTGCTTTAGGTTTTTTGTCGTATGATGCAGGTTTCAATTTTATATTAGTATAATTTTCTTCTTCATCTTCATTGTCTTGTTCATCATCTTCATTTTCTTGATCAACATCAATATTAGATGGCTTTAATTCTGTTTCTGTTTCTGGTTCTGTTTCTGATTCTGTTTCTGGTTCTGTTTCTGGTTCTGTTTCATCTTTATGAACATTTTTTTTTTTATTAGCATCATGATTAGATTTTTTTGTTTTTAAATTATCTTTTCCATCTTTAAATCCTTCTTTTTTATTAAATAATCTATCTAGTAAATTAGTTAAAAATAAAACAGCTAAAGCAAATGTTAAAACTATACTTAAATTTTTATTAAAATAGTAGCTAAACAAAAATATAATAGTAAATAATATAATAGCTTGATAATTATTGCTAAAAAAATAATTAAGAATAACAATGAATGTCAAAATAAATAAAAAATATAAATAATATAAATTGTTAAAAATCTTGTTTTTAAATAATTTATTATTGAAAATAATATTGTTAATAGATTTGTTTAATTTGTTAGATTTGTTAGATTTATTTTGAACCATTAATATATATAATAATAATATATATTATTATATTATAAATTTAATAATTTATAATATTTTTTGATTCTTCTTTTTATATTTTTTAATTCAATATTTACATCAATTAACTCATTTGTTAAATTATTTTTTATCAAAAATTTTTTTAATTTATAAAAATAATATTTTTTTTTTATTAAATCATCATAAATATTTTTTAAATAGGATTTTATGTTACTAATATCAGTATTTATATTATTGTAAATATTATTCAAATATAAGTTTTCTACTACATATTTTAATTTTTCAACATAATCTATATCTTCTTGTATTTTTTTATCCTTTTCATATGCAATTTTTGCATAAAACATTATTTATATAAAATATTTATAATAATATTTTATTTAAATATTAAGAATAAAATATATTTAACAATTTATATATAATCTAACATATCTTAACTAATTATTACAAATTGATTATTATGAACAATAAAATTACTTTATAAGTATGTTTATGTTTTAATATTGTCCTGATACTTTACTTTACATTTGTTCGGTTAAAGTGGGAGGGGCTGGGGACTCTGTTATTGGTGTAGGAGGAGGGGCTGATGACTTACCTAATATTGATGTCATAGATGGGTTTGGATCATCGTATGGGGGAATGCCTGGATATCTAGTAAGTCTTCTTTGATAATCATCTATTTCTTTATTAACAATTTGTATTTCTTCTTCTACAGCAGCTAATTCAGATTTAGAACTATCTAATTCTGTATTATAAATTTCGGCTTTACCCGCAGCTAAATAATGTTCATTAGCTAATCTATTTCTATTCTCGTGCGCATTTCTCCTCCTTTCATATAATTCATCTAGTTTATTCTTAATGCCTTGTATATCTGCTTTTCTAAGAGCAACACGATCTGCTGCCCTTTGATTTTGTCTAGTAATGCGCGATCTTTGTGCCCTTCTATCTCTTCTACCTTCATATAAATTATTATCAAGAACATCAGATACATTTAATATATTTGTAATTACAATAGCAAGTAACAAACTAACAGGAACATTTTTTTTAGTTATTAAATACAAACCAATTGAAAGTATTAGAAAAAAAATCAATGAACCATATATTCCATTGTACAAATAATTAATTATTTGTGTAATAGCTAAAAAAATTACTAAATATGTAAAAATGTTTATAATAGTTTTATTCATAATTATATATATATATTTATATAAATTATATTTTTGAAATTCAATAATAAATAATTATTGAAGTATATACATATATAATATATATATATATATATATATTAGTAGTCTGTTTAATTATTTTTTTTGAATATTCGATTTTAATTTTTTCTTTCAATTTTCTTTAATTCTTTTATACGATTATCTCTTTGTCTATCTACATATGCTGCTAGATGATTATTACGCTTTTTACAATATCTATTAGACCATGTTTTTAATCGTTCATTTCTATGATCTACATTTTTAACATCACCAAATTTATTAAATATTTCTCTTAATTTATTTAAGGCTTCAATATATGTTGAATAATTATCTCTTTGAAATTTATTAAGAAGATTATTAGTATCTGGTGATTGATGTTCAAGGTATCTTCTATTTAAATTTGTTATATACCTTGCAATTAATGCATTATTTTTCTTTCTTCCATTTTTTCCAGCATCGATTTGTAATTGTCTTGTTGTATCATGTACTGCTTTATTATATTTATCTTCTGAAATATTAGATATTTCATTACATAAACTATCTACATCTGAATATGATTCAATAATCTTATTTTTGTTCTGATTTATTAAATATATGCATATAATACTAGATAAAATAATAGTTATAAAAAAGAAATTAATAATATTTTTTTTATCAATAACATAATATACAAAATTTGAAATTATTATAAAAATCAAATAATTGTACAATGAATTTTCAAAAAAAAATAACAATGACAAAAATATTAAAATAAAAAAAATAAATAATTTTAAATGATGATGTTTATTTTTAATATTAAACATTATATAAATAATATAAATAATATATAAATATTATAATAAATATTATAATAAATATAATAACAACAACAATAATAATAATAATAATAATAATAATAACAATAATAATTAATTTTTTACTAAATCAAACTTAATATTAAAATTCAATATTAATAATAATATCAATATTAATGATTATGTTGTAGTATTCTCAGTTAATTTTAATTTATTGTAATCTACCTTAACATCATAATCATCCTTACATTGCTTTATTCTATTATGATCAGGTCTCTCTCTGTAATAACATGCAAGGTAATTATAATAATTATAATGATTTGAATATTTATTTAATTCTTTTATCTTTTTATTACGTTTTTTATCAAATAATTTTCTGACATTACTACCAAAATTACCACCAAATATACCTTCTTTTATTTTTGAAAAATATTTAATATACCAAAAAAACCATATTGTTATTATTAAAACTAATATATAATGTTTATATTTATATAAGCTTATTAAATTAAACTTATTTTTTTTTTTATTAATATTATAACGCATAGTTAAAATATTAATATATATTTATATAAAAAATTGAAAATATTAAAATAATTTTTATAAATTATATAAAAATATATTTATATATTATTTAGAATGTTGAGAACTAATACAGAACCATTGCTTCTACAAGACGAAAATAGGTATGTAATGTTTCCAATTAAAGATCCTGATATATGGGAAATGTACAAAAAACAAGAAGATTTGTTTTGGAGAGCTCAAGAAGTTGATTTATCTAAAGATTTAGCTCATTGGAATACATTAAACGATAATGAGAAGCATTTCATATCTATGATATTAGCATTTTTCGCTGCAAGTGATGGAATAGTATTAGAAAATTTAGCAATTCGTTTTATGGAAGATGTTCAACTAAGTGAAGCAAGAGCATTTTACGGATTACAAATAGCTATGGAAAACATTCATAGTATAATGTATTCAACTTTAATAGATACATATATTACAGATAAATTTCAAAAAAATAATTTATTTGATGCCCTTAATACATTTCCGTGTATTAGAAAAAAAGCAGACTGGGCAATAAAATGGATAAAGGATAAAAAATCTAATTTTGCTACCCGATTAGTTGCATTTGCTATTGTAGAAGGGATATTTTTCTCAGGAGCATTTTGTTCTATTTTTTGGCTTAAAAAACGCGGTCTTATGCCAGGTCTAACATTTTCAAATGAATTGATTAGCAGAGATGAAGCTTTACATACAGAATTTGCTGTATTATTACATAATAAATTAGAAAATCCTTTGAAAAAGAAAAAAATTCATGATATTATTAAAGAAGCTGTTACAATTGAACAAGAATTTATAACAGATGCTTTATCCTGTAAATTAATCGGTATGAATGATGAATTAATGAAACAATATATTGAATATATTGCTGATAGACTATCTGTACAGTTAGGTGGTGATAAAATCTATGAATCTAAAAATCCATTTGATTGGATGGAAGTAATAAGTGTTGAAGGAAAAACAAATTTCTTTGAAAAAAGAGTAGGAGAATATGCATTATCAACAAAAATAGAAAATAAAGATGACGCATTCGAATTTGGTGATGAATTTTAATAAAATATTATTTCAAATAAAAAATAAATATTTAATATTTAAACACATTACATATATAATTATTTAACAATCAATGTTATATAATTATATAATAAACATTCCTAGATTTATTAATAATAGAAATATAATGAAATCTAATATTCTAATACAAAATAAATTACCACCTGCTAATTCTTTATTTTTTTTAAATAATAAATTTTTTTTAGATACTTATGATAAATATTTGATAAGTTCAATAATTTTGGAAAGTTTATCTACTTTTACATTAAAAAAAACTTTAAATAACAAATATTGGTTTTTTGCTGTTTATTTAGGTTACGGAATTTCATTTTATATATTTCCTAAATCATTAGAAAAATATTCTTTAAGTTATGCTTATACTATATGGTGCGGATTAGGACTCATTATAACTACTATTTTAGATTTAATATTTTATAAAACTAAAATAACTACTAAAAAAATAATAGGTACATTAACTATTATTAGTGGTATTAAATTAATTAAATAATATCATATAAATTTAAAATAAATTTATTTTATTTTATTTTATTTTTTACATAATCATGCAATTTACTATTTAATAATACATCTTTATGTTTAACAACATACATTTTATATATTATTGATGAATATATTATACCCGATAACACAACTATAAATATTGTGTACAATAATGAATTTAATGGATCATCATACCATTCATCTATTCCAAATATTCCACTTTTTTTTAATCTTATTATATTGTACAATATTCTTATATTATCTATTAATGCCCAGAATCCTAATCCACCTAATGTTATTAGCTTAAAAAAAAATAATATATAATTACCAGAATATAATCTATCTAATCCTAATACTCCTAAACCCGATAATGCTATTGTAATTAATATCATTTTACTTTTTATTATTTTTTTATGTTCTATTATATTTTCTTCTTTGTTTTCGTTCATAAATAATTATAATAAAAATATATAATTTTTTTATATATATATATCTAATTGTAATTAATTATCTTTCTATTTTTTTATATTTGTACATTTATTGAAATTTGTATAATAATTTTCAATAAAATGATCAAAAACATTATAATAATTAAAAAATGAATTACTATCATTATATGATGTTACATTTATATAATCTAATATACTTTTATTATTTACACTTATGTAATTACCACAGTGACAATAATTTATATATGGAATCGCTGTTACTACATCTTTTTGATTTACTATTCTATAATGATTTAGATTTTTTTTGTTATTAAAAGATAATGCCCATTTTTTGTTACCTACACGAGGACTAGCAAAACTTATTATATTTATCATATTTGTTAAATCATCTGATAATAAATAACCAAATAATGTTGCTAATGCACCACCTAAGCTATGACCTGTTATATTTAAATTATAATTATTGTATTTTCTTAATAATGATTCAACTGTTAAAAATAATTCACTGTACAAATTGTTTTTGTACAATAATTTATAAAATCCACCATGTACATACATATCTTCATTTATTTTTGTTTTACATATAAACATATTATATATCCAATCACTTAATTCATCTGAACCTCTAAATATTATATTTATTCTTTTTTCTTTATGATTTAATGTTATACCTACTTGAACACCGTGATTATCTATAAATTTAACTAAATCATAATTTTCTGCTTCTTTCAATAAATTTAATAATATTGTTTTTCTTGTTTTTGAAATATGTACTGAATTTATATCTAATGATTTTATATCATATTCATTTTCATGTTTTTTAAATTTCAATTCTTTATTACAATCATATATTAAACATGCTAATCCCAGCATATCATTTATTAAAGAACAACTTATATCTAATCCATTATTCATATTATAATATATAATATAATATTTTATATTTTATAGTATTATATATTACAATGTATATTAAACATCAATAAAAAATTTTTTTCTATAATGCTCATAGTAGAGCTACATATAATGACTTTATTGCAATAATAACAATCACCTACGTAGAGTTTAAGGTCTGTGTCGTCTAGGTCTAGGTTTTCTAGGTTTAGGTTTGTGTATATCTGTTGATCTTTGTGTTGATCTTCCTGTTGATCTTCGTGTTAATGGTGGTGCTAATGGTGGTGCTAATGGTGATGGTAATGGTGATGGTAATGGTAATAATTGTAATTCTCGTTGCGGTGTAAGACCACTAGAGTTCGAGAAGACTGGGCTTATTGCTCGGTTTACTGGCGGTGTCCTTGGAATTTCTAAAGGTGAACCTGTTATTCGTGGTGGTGGTGGTGAATTTACACGGGGTGGGATAGGTGATGGCGTCGCCGAATTATGGAGTAAATTCGCGCCGTGCGGATTAATCCTGCCTTGTAAGTTAACTAAATTATCTATCCGATTAGAATCTCTAATATCAAATAAATCATATAATGCCATTAAATTATTTAATATTTCAACATATTTAGTCTGATAATTATTTGTAAAATCATTAGTATCAATATCATTAATTGTATTAGTTATAATAACATTTATTCTGTTATCACAATCATAAGACCTGCATTTATCTTGTAAACTTTTAAACTTTTCGTCTATAAATTTAATAAATTCTTCTTTTTTATCAGGCGTTTTTATGCACTCTTCTATTTCATAAAATTTATCTGATAACTCATAAATAATATCTTTTATATCCTGTTTTTCTTTTGCAGTCATACCCCCTTTAAAATTTTTATATTTATTTTTTCTAAATTTTCTATTTAATTTTTTTGTAGTTTTTTTTTTATTAATTATTTTTTTTGATTTTTTTGTATTTTTAGATTTTTTTGTATTTTTATATTTTTTTGTGTATTTTTTAGTATTCATATACCATATATATATATTAAAAAAATTTTTGTTTTTATATTATATTAATTCAAATATTTGTCAAATATTAAGGATTTTACTTCTTTACAACGAAGCTCTTCATATTTATTGTTAAATTTAATTGGGTCTTCCCATTTTTCTTTTAATTTATTAATTTCATTATACCATGAATTCAATGTGTGTCCTCGTTTCTTTTTAAATTCTACCATATTTTCTAATTCTAATGAAAACAATTGTAACAATGGTTTCATAATTTGATTTGATATATAAAAGTTATAATCAATTTTCAAATCATTTTCTAATATAAATTGAGGTGTTTCTATTTTTTCACCCTGTAATGCTTTTTTGTTTGGATTAACAATATATACATAATTTATTCTATCACCTGGTCCTGGTTTTGTATCACGATTACCAATTCTATTTGCCAATACATTATGTGCAATTTGATTAGGGTTTTTATAATAACTTCTTAAAGATTTAGTGACAACTAATTTATCAATATTAAATTTTTCATTTTTTATATCTTGTAATGAATCATCTACAAATTTTATAGCTTTATTTAGATTTTTATCTTTCATCAAAATATTAATAACACCACCATATATATCTTTAACAATAGGAGCATTATCTCTTCGTTTTAAAACATTACCCATTGATTTTAATTTACATTTGTTAGGGTCAAACTCATATAACATACCATCATATCTTTTTTTAGACAATAAACAAAATGGCCAAAATGTTTTTTCATATTCTAAATCATGAGGGCTTTTTAAAAATTTAGTAGCTAATTCACCTGCTTCTTGTGCAATTTCTATACTATATTCTAATGCTTGTTTATTTTTAATTTTAGTATTATCTGTTTTATTAGTGAAATCAAATTTTACAAACACTGAATCAGTGTCACCATATACACAGTCAGCATTAATAATTACATCATTATCGTCTGACATTTTTTTTTCATAATTATGATAACATTCTTCAACAATATTTTTAGCATATGAGAGTAACATTCTACCAACTGCTGTTGTTGACGCAGCTACATCCTTTTCATAAAAAGTGCTAGTTTTTGCACCAGATTGCCCATAAACAGAGTTAGCAGTAAGCTTAATAGTCAACTGTCTTTTATCTAAAACATTTTTCATAAATTCATTATTTTGTGTTTTTATCATTTTTCTAGTTGCTTTTCGCGCATTCAATAATTCTTGTAAAATAGCAGGTAATACTGCTAATTTATTATCTGGAAATTGTGCAAATCTACAAATTTTATATCCAACAATAACTTTTTTAGCAGCAGCTTTAGCAGTTGTGCGAGTATATTTATATGTATCATATTTGATATCAACATATTTATAATTTGATAAATTATCATATATATAATCATTATTTTCATCTTTTTCACCTGTTTCTTTTAATAAATTATCACTTAAATCATATTCTTTTGTCCATACTTTGCTGTCATGTGAAATATTTTCACTAATAATAGAAGATGGATATAAAGAACTGTAATCTAAACAAGAAACTGGATCTTCTAAATACAAACCAGTTTTTGGAGATAATACATGTGCTCCTTCATATCCACCGTTATCTGTTGATTTTTCAATAACTGGTATTAAAATATTTTTTTCAGAACATTTTTTAGAAACATAACTTGTTAATTTAATTCCTTGTCCTCTTACTAATAAATAATTCAATGGAACACTACATAAATTTGACATCTCAACACAACTTGTAATAATATCATTTTTTAGTAATAATTCTAATACATTATCACAATCTGCAAGACAATATTTACCTACTAACCATCTATCTTCATCTGTACCCATTGATAATTTAAAAATTTCAGCTGGACTAATATCGTCTTTTGCTAATCCCCAATTAACCTTTTTACTTGTTAAATCAAATTCTTCTTTAGAATCAATAATAAAACTTTTTTCTTCATCATTTATGTTGATAATTTTGAATTTTGCTCCCTGTTTATAATAATTTACACTATAACTAATTTCTTCAAATTTAACATATGCTAATTCATTTAATCCTGTTAAATTTGAACTGTATATTTTTGTTGTATTATCATCTAATATTTCATATTTTTTTACACTATCGCTTATAAAATAACTAGATGTATAATCTAGTTTATATGATGATAATACATGTTCTCTTCTAAATACATTATATAAATCAATGATAATACGACCAGGCATTTTAATATATTTTAAATTATATTCACCACTTGCTAAAAATATTTTACTTTTTTCAATATCATATTTTCCGGTTTTCCAATCCTGGTTATAACATATCTCATTTTTATTATAAGATAATTTCAAAAATTCTTCACTACATTCTAATTCTTTTGAACGGTCAAACATAAAATCAAAATCAAAACCATTTATATTATATCCTATCATCATATGTGGTTGTTTTAATTGAATTATTTTTGAAAATTTCAATAATAAATCTTTCTCTGTATTACAAACTATAATCTTTGTTACATTTTTTTCTAAATCATAATCATCTGGTGCTTTACAGCCATCTTTAACTAATAATATTCTTTTATAACTTTTTTTATCTCCATAATATAAAAAGGATAATCCTATAAAAGTAATTATATCACCTTGTAATTCTGGTAAATCATCTGTTAAAAATTTATTCAAATATTTAATTTTTATATTTACATCACATTTATTATCTAAAATAACTTCTAATATTGTAACATCTTTTGTATATTTTTTATTTTTTTTATAATTCGGTTTAAATTCATTATCATCTAACAATTCATTTTCAGAATCTGATTCTGATTCTGAATCTGTATCAGATATAAAATAATCATCTCCTATATTTTTTTTAGATTTAACCGTTGTTTTTGTAATGTTTTCTAATGCTTTTTCAATATTATCAATATTCACCTCTTCTTTTGGATATACAATATTTATATTGTATTCATTAATTGAATTATTATCAAACGCTGATATTACACATTTTTTTAGTAAATCATTATTAAATAATGATTTGTCTTCCAATGAATTATAATATGTTATAATATCAATAGCTAATTTTTTATAATCTTTTATAGCAACTGGAAAATCCCCATGACTACTACTTGCTTCAATATCAAAACTACATATATTATATTTTACTGCTGTTTCTTTTTCTGGTTTTGATATTATATCTTTATAATCTATTTCAAATTCATAATGTGCATATGTTTTCTTATTATATATATGTTTTATTTTTTTTGCACAACATAATATCCAACCCGATGGAGATATTTCTTTTATATGAAATAATTTTAATAATGGTGGTATATGTGCTTCATATAAAAATACATTATATTCTAAAAATTTATATCCATCTTCTAGCAATTTTTTCTCATAAAAATTACCATTTATCGTTTCTTTATAAAATATTTTTTTAGCTTTGTTGAATGCCTGAACACATGAAAATTCAATATATATAAAATTATGTAATTTAAAATTATCAAATCCATATAATTTATTTTTTTTTATTAAATATGAATTTAATATTGATTCTTCATAATATAAACCCATTTTTTTACGCATATGTGATATAAATTCATTTTTTAATTGTTCATTCCAATTATCTGGAACTTTTACATAAAAACATGGTTTATAATTTTTTACATATATACTTGCTGTATAACCACGTTCTGATATACCAAACAATTGAACCATATATTCTTTGTTACATTTAAAATTATTATTATTATTATCAGTATTATACACTGATTCATCATATGGATTGAAATCATATAATTTTATCAATAAATTTTTATCAATATTTTTAGACATTTATTAATAATACTAATTTAGTTTTATTATTTTTTATACAAAATAATAAAATTAATTAAAAATCAATTTTTTAAAAATTAAATTAATGCTATATTTATACCCGTATTCATTATATGATATGATTCATCATTTATTATAAAACCTATATCTTTTAATAAACCCGTTGTAACAGTTGTTAAATAATTTGTTGTGTTCAAATAACCCGTTGTTATATCATTTGCTATACTTGGGTAATTTATATTATTAACATATATTTTTTTGTAAATTCCATTTGAATTGTTTCCTTCTTCTATATGCACATCTTTTGTTCCAATTGGACCATCGTTCTCTAATAATAATCCTAATACATTATCTACTATATTATTATTTACATTATTATCTTTTAATATTTTTTTATAACCTTCTAATCCTTTTGCACCTGTCCAAATATATCTTGTATTATTATCATCATCTATTACTTGTTGTAAATAAACACTATTATCTATCGGTAAATAATTGCTTTGTAAATTAATTAGTCCTAATATATGTAAGGTCTCATGCAATAAAACTAGTAATAATGCTAATTTTGATGTATCATTAAAATACATAAACCTATTCACTACATTTTCATTTAATCCTATTGTTTTTGTTGTGTAATCAGCCCACCCTATTACATTTTCATTTTGATTATTATTAAAATGGTTTTGATCTAAATCTATTACTATATTATAATTATTTAAAATATTACTTTGTTTTATTATGTCATTCAAAATCAATAATGTATCATTTTTTACTGAATTTATAATACCTAAAAAATTTGTTCTTGTATTACTATCTATAAATTCTTCATTTATAATTATAAAATTAATTATTTTGAAAGGCGAATTATATCCTGTTGTATACCAATTATAAAAAATATTGTAATCTTCTGATTTGAAATTTGTATTATTTGTGTTTATTAGCATATATTCACTTACTATTTCTTCATTTTTATAATAATAATCTAAAAATTTTGACATATTTGAATCTTCATAACTATTATTATTAAAATTATAATAACCATCATTTAAATTACTTGGTGATATATCATATGTAAATGTTGTATAATTATAATTCATATTACTATATATTATTATGAATATTAAAATATTTAACAAATTTTTGTACACTTATAAAAAATTTGTATTTAAAATTAATTCATCAAAAAATATTTTAAAAATAAAAAACTTGCTATTAATGCATTATCTATTTTTCCACCAAATAATTCTATAAACATTATCATTACACCTGATAATATTTTTACATCTAAATCACCTGATGATGTCATTATTGCTGTACTTAAAACAGCACTCGTTCCTGCTAATGTTTTATTTTCATACAATTTTGGACTATCTATTGTTCTACCAAAAATAGCCCCTGCTGGATCTGCATAAAATAATGGTGTCATTTCACTATATGGAACTTCTAATAATATACACATACTACACGCTAATACATATGAAAATATACCTATATCTTTTATTATACCATCTGTTGTTCTTCCTTTTGATATATGTTTGATACCATTAAATGTTGTTGTTGTTCCTACTATTAAACTACTTGCATATATTGCATTTATTACATTTGGATCTGATATATCTGCGTTTAATAATAATGTACCTGAACCAATATGAACTATTTTTCTACTTATCCAAGGTTTTACTGGTAAATTTACTGCTGAAAATAATAATGAACCTACTCCTACTAACAATTCTGGTAAATGCATTATTAAAAATATTATTATCTTTTTAATAATATATTTTTATATTATTTAAATATATATTAATACATATATTATAATGGATAATACTACTACTATTCAACATTCTATTATATTTTATAATTTATATTATTTATCATTTGGTGGGTTAATTTCTATATTATGTTTTATTCGTTTGAAACATATAATTGATAATTTGATTAGTGATTTTTTCTACAACAATGATATATCATATAATAATAATATATCATATAATAATAACAATAATAATAACAATAACAATAATAATAAATACAAAATATCAAATGATGAAGAAAACAATTTTGATAGTAACAATAATGAATCAAATTATGATGATGAGCCACCTTGTTATAATGATTTATTTAAAAATAAAAATTGATTTATTATTCTTAATAAAATATATTAAAAATTCTGTACATATATATACATATACATATACATATACAATGTATGAAAATGATAATTTGAATCAAGAATATATTAATTTAAGCTGTTCTAAAAAATTACGCGATGAAATTGAAGATGATATATCTAATAGACTTACTGATAATACTTTAGTATTAAATGATGATGAATATAATTATTTGAATTTTAAATTATACAAATTATATTGTAAAATTAATGAAATTAGAAATTATTTATACAATGTATCACCTATATATAGAGATATATTTCAAGAAAACCATGTTCTTGATTCTGTTATATGTATATTTTAATATAATTTTTGTAACTATATATTATATTTATTTTTCAACTTATTCATAAATATATTTATATTTAAACTTATATCTTTAGAATTATCATATATCATTCTAGCTGCTATTCTTTTATCTTTATCTTTATTTTTGTTATCATATATTATATATTTATTATTTTCTAAATTTCTAATATTTATATATTTTGGTAAAATATTATTACTATTATCTTGTATATTATTTTTATTTAATTCATTCAATTTTGATTTAATTTCATCTAATTTTTGAATTATTGAAATTTTATTAGATTTTGAAGAACATATATTTTTTTTTATATTATATGAATTATCAAATGGATAATTCTCTATTCTAAAAAAATTTCTAAATAATGATTTTTCTTTATTATAACATTCCTCATGATAAACTACATATTTTGGTAATATTATATTTGATATATCTAACGGCAATTTAATTGCATTGTTTTTTCTATTCTTTTTTTGATTATTGATTGTTTCCATAAAATTTATTTATATTATTACAAATAAATTTTATATAATAATCAAACATACAGTTGTTATACCTTGACATACACATAATAATTTACATATATTTGATACTGGATATATGTCACCATAACCTAATAAACACCCTGTTACTATCGAAAAGTACAATCTATTTAAATATTTATTTATTAAATTTGGTTTTACTTTTTCTGGATTTAACTCATTCTTTTCAACATCTTCTTCTGTTTCTTTTGTTGTTTCATCTATTACATTTTCTTTATTATTATTATTATTATCATTATTATTATTATTATTAAATATTGAATTGTCTAATGTATTATTTATATTTTGATAATTTTCTATAATTTCTTTTTGAGCTTTTTTTTTAATTATTTCTTCTTTTATTATTTCTTTATATTTATTTACTCCTTCAAAATGTGTATCATCTAAAAAAGTATATATTATAGAAAAAATAAACATTATTGTTAATAATATGTAAATCTTTGTTGTATTTATTTGCTTGTAATATTTGTAAAAATTATTTTTCATGTATATATTATATTTATATAATTATAATTTTATTTTCATTATTTTTGTAAAATAAATCCAGAAAAATATACCAACAAATGCTTTTGCTATCAAATCTAATATATTGTATGATATTACTTTAGTTGTATCTTTACATAAATAAACTACACCATAAAATGCCCATAAAACTATAAATAAACCATATATTAATTTTGATTGTTTTGTTTTTCTTTTATTCATAAATATTTTCCAAATATATCCAAACATCAAAAAGAAAGCTACAAATCCCAAAATATTAGCTAATGGTTTTTTTATAATATTTAATTCACCTATATATCCAAATGTTAACATTCCAAAATTTAATAATAAAACTATCACAAATATTGGTAATGTCAATTTTATTTTATTTTCCATTCCTAATACTAAACATAATACTAATAACATAATAGGTGTACTTATAAACCAATCTGTATAACGTAAATTATTTATTTTTTTGTAATCAATACTTTCATTATTTTTTTCTGCTTCTTTTATTACATATATAAAATATCCATAAAAATATCCAGCTACTATAGAAATACAAGTTTCTAAATTCATTATATGTCTTACATTTGAATCTTTTGTTCTTAAAGCTTCAATAAAACATATTGTACCAGTTGTTATTAAAAATACATAAGCAAAATAAAAAGTATTATTTATTAATTTTTTTTCTATATTTGAGGTATTTGAATTATCACCCAATATATTTGAATAACCTTCTTTTGATGATTTTTTATTTGATTCTTTATTTTTCATTGATTCTTTTTTATCTTTATTTTTCATTGGTTCTTTTTCATCTTTATTTTTATCTTTATTTTTATCTTTATCTTTATTTTTATCTTTATCTTTATCTTTATCTTTATCTTTATCTTTATCTTT
>TARA_B100000674_G_scaffold496382_1_pt1 | contig 16827 bp, 17 predicted proteins | sample TARA_B100000674 | Tara Oceans TARA_B100000674 (sample SAMEA2622759) | marine metagenome | biome: marine biome (ENVO:00000447); feature: surface water layer (ENVO:00002042); material: "saline water (ENVO:00002010), including plankton (ENVO:xxxxxxxx)" | depth 5 m
GAGGCTGCCCCTTTGCCCCAGGCGCTACGGGGAATGTGGGAACCGAAGACGTTTTATATCTCGTTGATCGCATGGGGTTCCAAACCGGGATTTCTATGACAAAGCTTATCGAGACTTCCAACTGGCTGGGCCAAGTCATAGGCCAAGAGATGCCATCCATGGTTAATAAGGCAGGTGTGTTTCCATAAATAAATAGTTCTGGGCTTAGATCTCGTGTTCTCAAAGGTCTTTTTTCTGGGAGTAGAGCTTGGCAATCGCTTTTCTCCAAACCTTGGCAGGACGTGCTGGCATTCCCGCGTAAATTCCCGGTTTCACGAGGCTTTTGGTAACCCCTCCTTTTCCTAATACAGTTACATCACTCCCTATTTGGACATGCCCTACTGTACCTACCTGCCCCGCTAAGGTTACTCGATCTCCAATCTGCGTGCTGCCTGATATACCTGTCTGGGAAACGATCAGGCAATTCTCTCCTATTGACACGTTATGACCAACCATAACTAAATTATCTATCTTAGTGCCTTTACCTATGAAAGTTCTAGAAAATCTCCCTCGATCAATCGTCGAGTTTGCACCAATTTCTACATCGTCGGATATGACTACATTTCCAAGTTGAGGTATTTTCACATGCTCTTCGCCATGTTTAAGAAAACCATATCCATCTCCACCGATGCTTACACCGGCTTGGAGTATTACGTTATTTCCCAGAACAGAATCCTCCCTTACCGTACAATTAGGGTAAATCGTACAATCATTTCCTATCTTACACCTGTCCATAATTACGCAATTCGGATAGATTTTAGTATTTGAACCTATCTCAACATCCTCACCGACTACGACATTAAATCCGATTTCGACTGAGGGGTGTAGATTACAACTTTGTGAGATTCTAACGTTTTGATCTTGAATTTTTTCTAACTTTATTTTTGATTTAGAAAACAATTCGGAAATTAAACAGAAGATATACTCGGGTGACTGGTGATGTAACAGAGTCTTCCCGTTCAACTTGGTTTCCATTGAGACTATATAAACTGGAATGTCAGAGTCTTCAGCCATTCGAGTTTTCCTTTTATCTGACAGAAATGATAGATTCTTAGCCTTGTTGTCAGAAATCCCGCAGACCCCTTCTATTACGATATTTCTATCTCCCGATATAGTCAGGTCAAAGGTTTCAGCTAGTTCTGCGACGGTGTATTGCATATTTTTCTTTAAACTAAAATGATTCTTAAGCGTACAAAAACTCGAGGGTTGTAAGTCAACTGTACAATTTAATACCATATCATCCTCCACAGATTTTTTATATTAAGTTTGAAATCTCTCTCCTTCATGAGCATTATTAGCAATAAAAAGGGAGTAAACATGAAACAAAATCTCGCTAAAACTTTAGAAGCACGGAGTTTTCATATTCTTGCGACTACAGCTGGATTCTTGGTTTCCCTTCTTCTTGTTTGGAAGCATTACTCTAGTCTAAACCTCCCTTTTTGTAGCGCTGCTTCTTGTGATGTTGTTCTCAACAGCAGATGGTCTGTTTTTTTGGGTGTGCCGTTGGCTGTTTGGGGCGCTTTGATGTATGGAACCTTGGGAATTCTATTCATTCGGTATTTTAAAAGAAGTCGGAAGTACCAATTGTCGATAGTGACTCTAGGTTTTTTAGTAAGTGTTTATTTATTTTTCATATCATTATATGAAATTGGGACTATTTGTTATTACTGTACTGTCTCTCTCATAATAATTAGCAGTTTGTTCGGTGCGAGTTTCTTTTTAGCCGCGCAAAAAAAAAGTAAAGATCGTCTTGTGGGTACAGTCGCAGGTTTAGCAGTCATCATCACAATGCATTCTATTGCTCACGAGGACAATATCTTCCAAAAAGCAGCCGATCCTCAATTGCAGGCTCTAGCTACCCACTTAAGCGAGAGGGGAGCCACCTTTTATGGTGCTAGTTGGTGTAATGCTTGCCAGGCTCAGAAAGAACTTTTTGGTTCAGCGGCGTCTTATCTTCCTTACGTTGAGTGTTCTCCCCGGGGGCAAAACACTCCCCAAAGTACGATTTGTTTACTAAAAAAAATAAAAAGTTACCCTACTTGGCTGATAGATGGGAAGCGCTATGAGCGAATTCTTACGGTAGAAGTACTGGAGAAATTATCTCGGTTTAACCCCGAAACTACCGATAACACTAAAAATTAGAGGTAGCATGTCCAAGCAACCTTCTGTCAAAATGTTAACCGATCCAGGGCATCTGGTTGCTCTGGGTCTAGGTTCTGGTTTGGCCCCGCTAGGACCAGGCACCGCTGGTACTTTAGTGGGGGTTTTAGGTTTTATTTGGTTTCTTTATTCTCCAATATTTACCCTCGTATTATATTTTTTGCTCTGTATAGTGCTTTTCTTTGTGGGGATCTTCATTTGTGCTCGAACCTCTCGGTTTTTAGATGCTCACGATCATAAGGCGATAGTCTTTGATGAAATAGTAGGGTTTTTTATTGGGGCGGGTTGGATTCCCGTATTAGAACTATTTAAGCTATTAGAGAACTTTGAGATTCAATTTATTTTTATTCCGCTAACTTTTGTTTTATTCCGTTTTTTTGACATCGCCAAACCGTGGCCAATAAGTAAGGTGGATAGAGAGTGTGAAGGGGGTATGGGAATCATGTTAGATGACCTGCTAGCGGGCGTTCTTACTTTCGTTTTAGCCCCTGTAATTTGTCTTTTATTGGGCTATTTATGAGATTTTCTGGCTGGGTAATTTTGTCCTTTTTGCTACTTTTAACTGATCAATCGACGGCAGAAAAAGACTGGGGACAGTTCGATAAGAAGATCGCTGAAAAGATGAAGTCGAAAAATAATTTTTATAAAGAAAAAGAAAATAAAATTAAGTCGCAGCTATCGAATCGAATAAAAAATATAATACAAAACGAATCACAATCTTCAAAACTGCGTTCGAGAATTTACCGATATATCGACAGAAAAGGTAATTCTACCTTCAGTGATCGGGTCCGTCACAAGGGTTATAAGGAAGTTAAGTTACGAGCTACTCCCAGCAGAAAAATTGAAGTAATCAGCGGTAGTTTCTATGAGAAACGAAAACTATATGGGACTGTTGTGAAACGAGCCGCTCAGGCGCACAGAATTCCTGCTAGTTTGTTGCATGCAATAATTTCGGCGGAATCAGGTTATAACCCTGAAGCTGTTTCTAGGGCTGGGGCAGTGGGTCTTATGCAACTTATGCCGGCTACCGCATCTCGTTACGGTGTTAAAGACAGAAAAGATCCGATTGATAGCATAAGAGGGGGGGCACGGTATTTTCGGTACCTTTTAGACTTGTTTGACAACGACATTAGATTGGCGTTGGCAGCCTACAATGCTGGTGAAAATGCGGTTATTAAATACGGCAGGAGAATTCCCCCTTACCGAGAAACACAAAATTATGTGAAAAGGGTTTTGAAGTTTTACGAGGAGTATGCGGGGGTCAGGAGACAGCTCTGACGGTGCTATTATTGGTCTGTCACGCAGCCCTGAGAAGCGTCAGTCACAGTTTTTATATATTTATATAAAGTACCCTTAGTTGCGGCGAGAGGCGGCGGAACCCAATCGCTCAGGCGTGATTGCAGTTCTGTCTCGGTTAGGTCGACAAGTAATTCGTTTTTTTCAGCATCGATGGTTATAATATCGTCATTCCTTAGGAGCGCTATGGTTCCCCCTTCTTGCGCTTCTGGCACCACGTGGCCAACTATGAACCCATGCGATCCACCGGAAAATCTACCATCTGTGATTAGGGCAACTTCCTCCCCTAGCCCGGCACCCATTATTGCCGAGGTGGGGGTCAACATCTCAGGCATTCCCGGTCCACCTTTGGGTCCCTCGTAACGAATGACTATAACGTCTCCACTATTTATCTTGCCCTCGCGTAATCCCTCGAGCATCGTTTCTTCCGAGTCAAAAACTCTAGCGGGCCCTTTGAACATTAGGCCCTCTTTTCCAGTAATTTTAGCTACTGCGCCACCTGGAGCCAGGTTGCCTTTTAATATTTGTAGATGTCCAGTTTTTTTGATTGGTGAAGAGAGAGGTTTTATTATAGGTTGTGTAGCGCTGAGTTCTGTACAGTTTTCTAAATTTTCGGCGAGAGTATGACCCGTGACAGTGAGACAGTCCCCTTTTATGAGTCCTTCTCTAAGCAAAAACTTTAATACCGCTGGTATTCCTCCTACCCTGTGCAGATCCTCCATCACGTACAGCCCACTTGGTTTCAAGTCAGCTATATAGGGTGTTCGATCACTTACGCGCTGGAAGTCCTCTAATTCAAGATCTAGGTCCACTGATTTGGCCATGGCTATTAGGTGTAAAACCGCGTTTGTTGAGCCCCCTAGAGCGGAGATTATTACCATGGCGTTCTCAAAAGCTTCCCGGGTCATTATGTCTTTCGGTTTAATATCATTTTCTAATAGATTTAATATAGCCTGACCAGCCAGACGACATTCTTCTATTTTCTTTTTGTCGTCAGCTGGTGTGGACGAGCTGTATGGTAAGGACATCCCCATGGTCTCTATAGCCGATGCCATTGTGTTGGCCGTGTACATTCCGCCACAAGCACCAGGCCCTGGGCAAGCATTTTTTACTATATCTTGCCGTTCTTCTTCATCAATTGAGCCTGCCAGGTAAGAACCATAGCTTTGAAATGCGGAAACAATATCTAACGGGGTGTTATCCCTGGACTTTCCTGGTTTTATTGTACCTCCATAAATCATTAGAGAGGGGAGATTCATGCGGCCCATAGCTATAAGGCAGCCGGGCATATTTTTATCACATCCAGGGATGGAGATATTTGCATCATACCATTGTCCTCCCATGATGGTCTCAATTGAATCAGCTATTAAATCCCGTGATTGTAGCGAATAGCTCATGCCTCGAGTTCCCATAGAAATGCCGTCGCTAACTCCGATGGTATTGAATCGCATTCCAATTAAACCAGATTCTTCCACGCCTCTTTTCGCTTCTTCCGCTAAATTCAAGAGATGCATATTACAAGGGTTTCCCTCGTACCAGACGCTCCCAATGCCCACTTGAGCTTTGGCCATATCCTCCTCTTTCATACCGACCGCATATAGCATGGCCTGGCTAGCGCCCTGAGATTTTGGTTGTGTCACATTCGCGCTTTGGGAATTCAACGGTTTTTTTGGATTCATATTGATTTCCTAGGGGATAGTCATTAAATGATCGTTATTAATGTAGTTCATAATCTTGGCTAGATTTTTATCCCATAACCTTGCTTCGGTATCAACATAGTGCGCTCGAAATCACAAACGAGGGTACCGTCTGATTTTTTCCCCAATGTGCTCACCTTGACGATTCCAGCGTTTGGTCTGGATTTAGATTCTCTTTTTTCTAAAACAGTGCTTTCGGCGTAGAGAGTGTCTCCAACAAAAACAGGGGAGGGTAGACGAATTTCTTTCCAACCTAGGTTTGCTATCGCGTTTTGACTTACATCTCTGACACTCATTCCCACTATAAGAGAAACCGTGAATGCGCTATTAACTAATATTTGTCCGAATTCTGATTTTTTTGCATATTCCTCGTCGAAGTGTAAGGGATGAGTATTCATTGTGAGTAAAGTAAACCAAGTATTATCGGTTTCGGTGATAGTTCGCCCAGGTCGGTGAGAATAAGTGTCTCCGACTTCGAATTGTTCGTAGTGCCTGCCGGATTGTTCGGTGATTTTTCTTTCTTCCATGATTGCTTTTGCCTAAATTAATTTCGCGCCTTGTGCAAATTTTACTGGCAAGGAATCTTATCACCTTTCTAGGAATTTATCTGACTGTTTCCTCGATCTTCACTACAAGTTCTCCTTTTTCAACTGTAACTTTAATGTGTCCTCCGCTTGTTAGCTCTCCGAAAAGCAGTTGATCCGCAAGTGGTCGCTTAATTTTTTCTTGAATGATCCTTCTCATCGGACGAGCCCCCATTAGTGGGTCGTATCCTTTTTTTGCTAACCAGTTTCTGGCTTTTTTGTCTGCTAACAGAGAGACTTTTTGTTCATCAAGCTGAGATTCTAATTCGACTAGGAACTTGTCTACTACGTGGGCAATCGTTTCTGTTCCAAGAGGTGCAAATTGGATAATGCCATCAAGCCTGTTCCTGAATTCCGGGGTGAAAGACTTCTTCACTTCCTCTCCCGCATCGGAGGCATGATTTTGCATGGTGAAACCTATCGATGCCCTATTGATTTTTTCTGCTCCGGCATTTGTGGTCATGACAATAACTACATTACGGAAATCAGTTTTTCTACCATTAGCGTCTGTGAGGGTGCCGTGATCCATTACTTGCAGTAATATGTTCATCACATCTGTATGAGCCTTCTCAATTTCATCTAGCAGCAGTACAGAATGAGGTGATTTTATTACCGCTTCAGTAAGTAAACCTCCGGTATCGTAACCTACATACCCTGGTGGTGCTCCTATGAGCCTGGAAACAGTATGCCGTTCCATATATTCGGACATGTCGAATCTAACAAGTTCTACTCCAAGAAGGCTTGCCAACTGTTTGGTTACTTCTGTTTTTCCTACACCAGTAGGGCCCGCAAAGAGAAATGAGCCAATAGGTTTTTCTCTATTTGCCAAACCCGATCGGGCCATTTTAATCGAAGCGCTGAGGGTGCCAATGGCCTCATCCTGTCCAAAAACAACCATTTTTAGATCCCGCTCCAGAGTTTTTAGTACATCTTTGTCAGAGGTTGATACGGTCTTGGGGGGAATGCGCGCTATTTTCGACACAATCTCTTCTATTTCACCAACCCCTATAGTTTTTCTTCTCCTAGATACAGGGAGTAACCGTTGTCTGGCACCGGCTTCATCTATTACATCTATAGCTTTGTCAGGAAGATTCCGGTCATTAATATGGCGGTTTGTGAGCTCCACAGCGGACCTAATCGCTTGGGTAGTGTACTTGATGCTGTGATGTTTCTCGAAGCGCTCCTTAAGCCCCTGTAAAATCTTGATAGCTTCTTCTTCACTTGGTTCTAGCACGTCAATTTTTTGAAACCGCCTGGCTAGTGCTCTGTCTTTTTCAAAGATGCTTCTGTATTCTTGATGAGTAGTGGAACCTATGCACCTTAATTCACCAGAAACTAGAGCGGGTTTTATAAGATTTGAAGCGTCCATTACACCGCCCGATGCAGAGCCGGCCCCGATAATCGTATGAATTTCATCGATGAAAAGAACACTTTCCTTGTCTTCTTTGAGCTCTTCCAAAACGCTTTTCATGCGCGCCTCAAAGTCCCCGCGGTACTTTGTTCCTGCTATTAGGGCACCTAGATCCAAGGAATATACTGTTGAGCTAGAGAGAATGTCGGGGATGTCTCCCTCAAAAATCCTACGCGCTAGTCCTTCAGCAATTGCGGTTTTACCAACTCCAGCTTCCCCAACAAATAAGGGGTTGTTCTTCTTTCTTCTACAAAGAATCTGAGCAGTCCTTTCTATTTCTTCCTCCCGCCCTACCAGCGGGTCTATGTTACCGGCAGCCGCTGAGTCATTAAGATTCACAGTGTATAAATCCAGTGCTGATTTTTCTTCTTTGTCGGTTAAGGCCTCGTTGTCTGGTGAATCATCAAAGTCGCCTTCTCCCTCAGTCTCCTCATTATCTTTCGAAATTCCATGTGATATGCAATTGACTATGTCTAGCCTAGCTATGTTTTGCTGGTTTAGTAGATAGACAGCGTGGGATTCCCTTTCTCCAAAAATCGCCACCAACACATTCGCGCCTGTCACTTCCTTTTTGCCAGAAGACTGGACGTGAAATACTGCCCTTTGGAGAACCCTTTGGAAACCGATGGTCGGTTGAGTATCTCTGCTGGTATCTTCTGATAGCAAAGGTGCACTATCGTCGATAAAAGAGTTTAGCTGTCGTCTAATTGAATCGAGATCCCCTCCACAGGCGGTCAGAATCTTTGCAGCGACCTCATTACTCGTAAGCGCGAGTAGCAGGTGCTCTACGGTCATGAACTCATGCCGACTCTCTCTAGCTTCTTTAAAGGCCGCATTTAGGGTGGCCTCCAGTTCCTTACTAAGCACAATGAATTCCTTGATTTTTGTCTATTTTATTAAAGTTAAATTGCATTCTAGTCATCTGTCTCTACGGTGCAGATCAAAGGATGCTCGTTACTTCTAGCATAATCAACCACTTGTGTTGCTTTTGTCTCAGCTAGATCGTAAGAGAAAACCCCGCAAACGCCTTTCCCCTTGGTGTGAACTTCAAGCATCACCTTTGTAGCTTGCTGCCTATTCATTGTAAAAAAGAACTCCAGAACGTGTACCACGAATTCCATCGGAGTGTAGTCGTCGTTAATCATAACAACCTTATACATTTTTGGTTTTTTCACCTTTGGAGGCGCTTCTTTAACCAATAAATCGCCAGACCCGCGGTCGTCTTTCTCTTCCACTGTTTTTTGTCCTACTTAAGCACTATGTTCATTATCTCTCTTGCCTTGGGTGGATCCTCAAGAGTCTCTAGCTGTAACTTGACTGTATAAAAAAATAGACAATTTATCTACCCGGTATTGACAAATGATGCGGTGCAACTTACCTTTCACCCCCTATGTTTTTTTTCAGGAAAAATCTATAATTCTGTGTGAAATTTATTCTATGAGTTTACGTCAAAAGGCAGAAATTGGTTTTCATTCTCAAAGGTAGGTGATCAGTTAATGACAGAAAGTATCGGCACCGACAGCGCAAATCCACTTAAATTGGTTTGTCCTAAGGAAGGTTATGAAGACATACTGAGCGAGCCTGCATTAGACTTTTTGCAGGCACTTTGTACTGAGTTTGGTTCCAGAATAGAGGATCTTCTGGCCGATAGAATTGTTAGGCAGGCAGAGTTCGATAGGGGCGAATTGCCTAATTTTTTGGAAGAGACTAAGCAAATAAGGGATGGCTCTTGGAAAGTATCCAAGGTCCCAGAAATTCTTAAAGACCGACGAGTTGAAATCACTGGGCCAGTGGATAGAAAAATGATAATCAATGCGCTGAATTCCGGTGCCAAGGTTTATATGGCCGATTTTGAGGACTCCTCAAGCCCTACTTGGTCCGCTATGATGGACGGTCAGGTGAATCTAAAGGATGCGACTAGCGGAACCATAGAGTTTACAAACGAGATAGGAAAAAAATACCAGCTGGCCGATCGGACGGCAACATTAATCGTGCGTCCGCGTGGTCTGCATCTAAAGGAAAAGGGATTTTTAGCTTACGGGAGCCCAGTACCAGCGGCATTGATAGATTTTGGTCTGTTCTTTTTTCACAATGGCAGAAAGATGTATGAGGCAAATAAGGGTCCTTTTTTCTATTTACCCAAGTTAGAGGGCTATCACGAAGCTAGACTGTGGAACGATGTTTTCATCTTCGCTCAAAAGTGGTGTGACATACCACAAGGAACGCTCAAAGCGACAGTATTAATAGAGACGATACCGGCTGTTTTTCAGATGAATGAGATTCTTTGGGAGCTGAGAGAGCACGTTGCGGGACTAAATTGCGGCCGGTGGGATTATATTTTCAGTTTCATCAAATGTTTTAGAAATAATGCTGATTTTGTACTACCTGATAGGAAGAGTATAGGTATGGATGTTCATTTTCTCGATTCCTATTCGAAGCTCCTGGTACAAACCTGTCACAAACGAGGCGCCCATGCGATGGGGGGTATGGCGGCTCAAATTCCTATAAAGGACGATGAGGTAGCCCATCAATCCGCTATAGAAAAGGTTCGTAAGGATAAAGAGCGAGAAGCACTTAATGGGCATGATGGTACTTGGGTGGCGCATCCCGGTTTGATACCGGTGGCTATGGAAATTTTTGAGAAACATCTTCCTGGCCTGAATCAGATAGATAAAGTGCACGATGGGTTGGAAATAAAGCAGGAAGATCTTTTGGCTGTACCAGAGGGAGAGAAGACTCTGGATGGTTTCAGGACAAATATATCCGCAGCTCTTCGATACATAGAAGAATGGTTGAGAGGGGTCGGTTGTGTGCCTCTTAATCATTTGATGGAGGATGCTGCTACTGCCGAAATATCTCGCGCACAAATATGGCAGTGGGTGCATCACAGCCAGGAGTTTTCGGGTAGCCACGAAAAGATAACGCTTGAGTTGTTTAAAGAAGAATTGAGGAGTGAACTGGAGGCTGTGGAAAGAGAGTTTACGTCAGACGCTTTATCCGTGAGAAAATTTAGTGAGGCTGCCAAACTGCTAAGTGATCTTGTTGAAGATAGGCAGTTAGCTCCATTTTTGACTCTTGAGGCTTATCATCTAATTTAACCTTTGGGAAAAAACTATGTCAGAAATAATTAAGCAAGCTGAGAGTCTAAAAGACGATTGGCAAAACAATCCTCGTTGGGCAGATGTTTACAGGCCGTATTCTGCTGAAGAGGTGGTTCGACTTCGAGGAAGTTTGGTTGTAGAACACACGCTTGCTACTAGGGGCGCTCACAAATTGTGGGATCTCATTCACAATGAAGATTATGTGCCTTGTCTAGGAGCCTTGACTGGGGGGCAAGCAATGCAACAAGTGAAGGCTGGAGTCAAGGCAATCTATCTCTCTGGTTGGCAAGTTGCCGCTGATGCAAATACTTCTGAAACCATGTATCCCGACCAGTCTCTCTATGCCGTTAATTCTGTGCCGACGATTGTTTCACGGATCAATAATGCCTTCACTCGTGCTGATCAAATTCAATGGCAGAAAGGGGAAGGAGACATTGATTATTTTGCCCCTATAGTCGCTGATGCAGAAGCAGGGTTTGGAGGAGTGCTGAATGCTTTTGAACTTATGAAAGCGATGATCACCGCTGGGGCTTCTGGTGTTCACTTTGAGGATCAGTTGGCTTCCGTGAAGAAATGCGGACACATGGGTGGTAAGGTGCTGGTTCCGACTAGCGAAGCTGTGCAGAAACTTGTGGCGGCTAGGTTAGCGGCTGACGTTGAGGGAGTGCCGACCATAGTTCTCGCAAGAACGGATGCAAATGCAGCCGCTCTAGTCACTAGTGATATTGATGAGCGTGACCAGGAGTTCATAACTGGCGAAAGAACTGCTGAAGGATTTTTTGTTTCCAATGCTGGGATTAAGCAGGCTATCTCAAGAGGTTTGGCCTACGCTCCCTATGCAGATTTAGTGTGGTGCGAAACAGCAGTGCCCGATTTAGAGGAAGCAAAAGTATTTGCTGAAGCTATAAAAAAAGAGTACCCCAACCAGCTTTTGGCTTATAATTGCTCTCCTTCCTTCAATTGGAAGCGTAATTTGGATGATGCAACTATAGCTAAATTCCAGAAGGAATTAGGGGCTATGGGTTATAAGTACCAGTTCATCACTTTGGCTGGTATTCACAATATGTGGTTTAACATGTTCGAACTAGCGGATGAGTATGTGAAGTCTGGGATGACGGCTTACGTGAACTCGCTACAAGAAAAAGAGTTTTCTGCCTTGGATCGAGGATACACTTTCTCAAGCCATCAGCAGGAAGTGGGCGCGGGCTATTTTGATGCTGTTACTACTGTAATACAGGGAGGGAGTTCTTCAGTTACCGCTTTAGCAGGTTCCACTGAGGAAGAACAATTTTCTATTAAGTCATAAATCCTTTCGAGGCGCTATCCTATCTCACTTGGTGTAAGGGTGGACATACTTAATGCGTGAATATCTGTTTCCATGAGACTTGCCAGGGCGCGGTATACTAACCTCTGTCTCTGGATCATAGGTAAACCTTCGAACCGTTTGGATATGATAGTGAGCTTAAAATGTCCTTTACCTGAGCGGGCGCCAAGATGTCCCACATGCTTGTGACTTTCATCTAATACTTCTATTTCTATCGGAGAAAATGTTTCTTCCAAAACTTTTTTGATCATCTTTATGCGATTTGCTGCCATAATATACTCCTTCGTGAAAGTGCCAAAGGTAAAAAAGGGAGCTGGTTTGGATGTCTTTCACGGAAAAGTGTTGGAAGCTTGATAAGCCTGCTATTTCTCCGGGAAGATGCTCATGCGATTAGTGTTATGATACACCCACTAGAAATGTTTAGAAAGAGCGGTTTGTGACAAAATAAATGAGTATAAGTTTAAATCGAAGAGTGCTCTCAGGTATGAGGCCGACAGGTAGTCTGCATTTGGGACACTACCATGGGGTTCTCAAAAACTGGATAAATTTGCAGCACGAGTATGAGTGTTTCTTTTTTGTCGCTGATTGGCATGCCTTGACGACTAATTATGAGGACACTTCGCAAATTAGCGCCTCTGCGTCACAAATGGTGGTCGATTGGCTTTCGGTTGGTATTAATCCTGGTGAGGCCACGTTATTTGTGCAGTCTCGGGTTCCTGAGCATGCGGAGTTGCACCTTCTGCTCTCTATGATAACCCCCGTTAGTTGGCTTGAGAGGGTTCCGAGTTACAAAGATCAGCAAGATAAGTTGAAAGAGAAGGATTTATCAACATATGGTTTTCTTGGCTATCCTTTACTGCAAACTGCTGACATCTTAATTTATAAAGCCGGTTATGTACCGGTTGGAGAAGATCAGGTGGCGCACATTGAGATGTCCAGGGAAGTGGCTCGGAGATTTAATTATATTTACGGTCGAGATACAGATTATGGTGAAAAAGCTGAAGAGGCGGCCAGGAAGATGGGGAAAAAGAACTCCAAGCTATATTCAAAAATAAGAAAAGATTATCAAGAAGATGGAAATGCTGAGGCCTTAGAAAAAGGGCGTGCGTTACTAGAAAGTCAACAAAATATTAGTGTTGGTGATAAGGAACGATTACTTGGATACATAGAAGGTGGGGGCAAGGTGATTTTGCCAGAACCTCAGTCCTTGCTAACTCAAGACTCTAAAATGCCGGGTTTAGATGGGGAGAAAATGTCCAAGTCATACAATAATACCATTGGTTTACGAGAGGAACCTGAATCGGTCGAACAAAAGCTGAAGACGATGCCAACAGACCCTGCTAGGGTTCGACGAGCCGATCCAGGGAACCCCTCAAGATGTCCGGTTTGGAAGTTACACAATGTTTATTCTAATGATGATGTGAAAAGTTGGGCCATTAAGGGTTGTAAGAGCGCGAGCATAGGTTGTGTAGACTGTAAGGGCCCTCTGATCGATTCTGTCCTTAAGGAACAGCAACCGGTCAGGGAGAGAGCCCTGGAATATCTGAGTAATCCTGAATCTGTTCAGGCAGTAATCGACGAGGGGAGTGAACGAGCTAGAGAAGTTGCCAGGGATACTTTAGAGGAGGTAAAAAACGCTATGGGACTAAATTATCGATGATATTTGAAACTTTTAAAATTCGTAGAGGGGGGTTATGATCGGCGCTGAAATGATGATAGATGAAGAGCCTATAGCGATCGTAGGTGGTCGTAAACTTTCCGAAATACCAAGCGATTTGTATATTCCGCATGACGCCATGAAAGTGGCATTAGATGAATTTGAAGGACCATTAGACCTGCTCCTATATCTGATCAGGAAAGAAAACTTAGACATATCTGAGCTGGCCATTGCGCCTATCACAGAGCAATATATGAATTTCCTCACGACGATGGATGAGCTGGATGTGAATCTGGCCGCTGAATATCTCGTTATGGCCGCGGTTTTGGCGCAGATTAAATCAAAATTTATTTTGCCTGTTCTGGATAACGACGTGGACGAGGATGACCCCCGAGCTGAATTGATAAGGAGGTTAAAGGTTTATGAGCAATTTAAGATCGCTTCAGAGCAGCTGGATGAGGTTCCCAGAATGGAAAGAGACTGGTTTGATACTGTAGTTTCGTCGACCAGGCCCGTTATTCCTCTGCCCACGGCTAGCGTTGTGGATTTGAAAAATGCGTTCTTGGCCGTTACTTCCAGGCTCAGGCTTGCAAAGGCCCATCTTATTGGTCGTGAAAAGTTTTCTGTTAGCGACAGAATGAATAAAGTTCTTGGTTTTTTTAAACTGAGGAAAATATTTTCTTTTGAACAATTAATTGCTGAGGGTGAGGGGCGTGCTGGCTTGGTTGTATCTCTGGTGGCGGTTCTAGAACTAGCAAAGAATCAAATGATATCTATCTTGCAAAATGAAGGGGAAGAAAAGATTTACTTCAAACAAAGAGAGCGCATTGGAAACGCTAAATGAGAGACACAAATATAAAGAATGTGATCGAAGCAATGATCTTTGCCTCTGAGGAGCCGCTTACCCTGAGTCGAATCAACAATATGTTAATGGACCAATGTGATCTGAAGTCGTCCGATATCAAAGGAATTATCGAAAATTTGAAATCTGATTATGCTGAGAGGGGTATCGAACTAATAGAGACCGCTAGCGGGTTTAGTTTTAAAACAAGGGAAGATTATACGGAAAATTTAAGAGGGCTTTGGGACGGAAGAAGACCCAAGTACACCAGAGCTTTTCTGGAGACCATGGCAATTATAGCGTACAGGCAACCGGTGACAAGAGGCGATATAGAAGAAATAAGGGGTGTAGCAGCAAGCTCAGCCTTGGTACGCCAACTTTTAGACCGAGATTGGATCAGGGCGGTTGGTCGTAAAGAAGTCCCAGGAAGACCAACGCTCTACGGTACAACGAACGCGTTTCTGGATTACTTTGGTCTTCGCTCGCTCAATGAACTCCCCGTTCTTGAGGAAGAGGCGAAAAACGATGAAAAGATCCAAGGAAGTCCTGCAGGTGAGGAAGAGGCGCAAAAACGGTTATGACGATTAACTTGTTTGGTTGGGTTGACACTAGTTGCTCCTTGGAGTCGAAGAATGATTCGGCCTAACGTCAAAAAGTACGAGAATGTTTCAGCAGGGAAGAACCCTTCATCTCGAGTCCAAAAATATCTGAGTAATGCTGGGTTCGGTTCAAGAAGAGCAATGGAAGCCCTACTAAAAGAGGGGCGGATCAATATAAATGGGAAGGTGGCACGACTTGGAGACACTGTTAAAGACCAAGATAAAGTCGCTATCAATGATGGTAGATACCACCGAGTTAAATTAAGGCGAGCTAAATCAAGAGTTCTGGCCTACAATAAACCCGTCGGGGTAGTTAGCAGCCGGGCGGGAAATCAACGATGGTCAACAATATACGAAGGGCTTCCAAAAGAGATTGGTTTCAGGTGGGTGTCCATTGGTCGTCTCGACGTGAATACATCTGGCCTGATATTGTTTACTGACAATGGGGATTTAGCAAGTCGTCTGATGCACCCCTCGCGAAAACTTGATAGAGAGTACGCGGTCAGGGTTTTCGGAGAAATGTCCCCAGATAAACTCCAAAAACTAAAAAATGGAGTTTTGATAGATAGGGAAAAGCTGAGATTTAGCGATGTGGTTCGAGGCAATGGAGAGGGTGTTAATCGATGGTATACCTGTGTCGTCCAGTCCGGAAAAAATAGAGAAGTTAGGAAAATTTGGGAATCGCAAGGGGTAAAGGTTAGTAGGCTGATTAGAGTGCGTTTTGGTAACGTCCTTCTGCCTATCGATTTGCGGCCCGGCTCAGCCGTGGAGTTAGGGGCTGGCTTGGTGAGAGAGTTATTTATACTAGCAGGAATGGAAAAGGTCGATGGATAGTCGAATTATAATAGCTAACTGGAAAATGAATGGTTCTGCTGAAATGGTCGCAAATATAGTCCCGGCTATCGTCGGTTTTAAAGCTCCGAGTGTAAGGTCGGTCCTCTGTCCGCCAGCGATTTTTCTAGAGTCAGTTGCTGAAATGATAGGCTCCGCAGAGGTTTTTCTGGGAGGGCAAAATTGCTCTACTGAAAAATCGGGCGCTTTCACTGGTGAAATATCTCCAGAGATGCTTGGGAATGTTGGTTGTAGATACGTTATAATCGGGCATTCTGAACGCAGACAGGGTTACTTTGAAACTAATGGGGTGGTAGGAAAAAAGTTCGTTAACGCGATGGAGGCTGGCCTGATACCAATCTGCTGTGTTGGCGAAACTGGGGAAGAGCGAAGTAAGGGGCTAACACGGGAGGTAATTAATGGACAGATCGATAGTCTATTTACTGCGCTAGGAGAATCTACGAGCAAGGTAAACCTAGAATTTTTGATAGCTTATGAACCGGTTTGGGCGATAGGTACTGGGGAATCCGCCTCGCCTGACTTGGCGTCCGAGACACATGTAATGATAAGAGACAGAGTAGCACAACACAATGCAGTAGTAGCTGAAACCATTAAAATACTTTACGGTGGAAGTGTTAACGAAAAGAACGCTGGTAGTTTCTTTGAAAAAGGTGAAATAGGTGGGGCTCTAATTGGCGGAGCCTCCCTTAAACCTCATAGTTTCAATGAAATTAGAAAGTTGGCAGCGGGTGCTTAGTTTGATTTTGAGGAGAGAAGAAGGATGTCATTAGGATTTGGTCTTATGTTGGCTTTTCAAGTGGTACTGGCCGTATTCTTGGTGGTCATTATCTTATTGCAACAAGGTAAAGGGGCTACCGCAGGAGCTTCTTTTGGAGCAGGTGCCTCCTCCACTGTATTTGGTTCCAGAGGTTCCGCTTCTTTTTTGAGTCGGACCACCTCTATTGCTGCCACACTTTTTCTTCTGAATAGTATGGCATTGGCCTATTTTTACGGACATGCTGGAGAAGAATCAAGCGTTTTGGACGAGAATCTAACTGGCTCAGGGGTAGCAGAAGAGCAGATGAATGAAAATACCGAGGGGTTGCCAAATGATGTGCCAAGTTTTCAGGATTAATTTTGGCCGTGTAAAGGAACATCTAGCCTGGAACTCTTCATATACTGTGCTTTTACTTGTCTCGTGACCAATCCCTGGTTGTTAGTTAGCTCGACCGCCTTTTTTTTGCCGATGTGGTGGAATTGGTAGACACGCTGTCTTGAGGGGGCAGT
>TARA_B100000674_G_scaffold117036_1_pt1 | contig 16753 bp, 10 predicted proteins | sample TARA_B100000674 | Tara Oceans TARA_B100000674 (sample SAMEA2622759) | marine metagenome | biome: marine biome (ENVO:00000447); feature: surface water layer (ENVO:00002042); material: "saline water (ENVO:00002010), including plankton (ENVO:xxxxxxxx)" | depth 5 m
TTCCGGTCTCATCTACGAAGAGACCCGCGGTGTCCTCAAGGTGTTCCTCGAGAACGTCATCCGTGATGCCGTGACCTACACCGAGCACGCTCGCAGAAAGACCGTCACCGCCATGGATGTCGTCTACGCGCTCAAGCGCCAAGGCCGCACCTTGTACGGTTTCGGCGGCTAATCGCGCTCTCGCGCGTACGCCGACGCTCGCGTGTACCATACATAAACTTAGCATCTAGAAACAGTTTAATTAGCCATCAGAAAACACTTTGGTGATTCACGTCGTGTACGTCTCTCCCTTGATCCGCGTTCTCGTCGTCAGGCGCCGTGCACGTACACTATTGTCTTTAGTCACAACAAGGTTTGTCTACTACATAAAATCTGCGAGTGCTACTATTGGGTCAGAGGTCTAAGCAGCGGTGCCCTCGAGTGTCGTCCTCGCGACGCCGTCGAAAGCGTGTTGCATCTCGTGCCACTTCTGTGCCATTTCGTGCACGTGAGGCCCGTTGAAGATGCACATCACTGTGCAGTCTTCGCTGTACTCGAGTTGCGTGAGCAGCTTCGGCGTGATGACAAAGCACTGCGGCGTGCCCGGCGCGCTCGCCGCGTCGACCATGCGCTTGAACACCTTTCGCTCATTTCTCGCGTCCATGCCTTGATTGATTTCGTCCACGACGCGGAACGGCGCTGAAGTGAATGCCTGCAGCGCGATCATGTACAGCATCGTCGTGACGGAACGCTCGCCTCCGGATTGACGATGCGCATCGAGCAGGTGCATGTCTTCATTGGCTCGAAATTTGACGCGAATTTCGAGAGAGTACTGTTTGAAGTCATCGCCAAATCCATTGTGATCCCTAGAGCCATCGCCAGATAAGTTAACCTGCCCGGCACAACCGATGCGCGCGAAGTTCTCTTGAAACTGTTCGCTAATCTTTTGAACAATCTCTTGCAGTTGGGGGAGCCACTGTTCCTTCTTCATAGTGATGGCTTGTTGTTTCACCGCGAGCTCAGACTTTTCAGTTTCAAGAGTGCGTGTGAGAGCGGTCATCTCCGCTCGTCGCTTATTGAACTCATCCAAAACAGCCGGATTGTGACACAAAATGGCATCCGCTTGACCCCGCAGAGTGTCGATGCTGTGTTCGAGCTCTTCGACGGTGTTTGGCCACCCCTCGAAGCGCTTTTCGATTTCAGGTGTGAGCTGCACGACATTGATCGCCTGCTGTTTCAATTCTGCCGCGGTGTCTCTGATGTGGTGAAACTTTGATCTGATATCATCGCGCTTCGCCTTCGCCACGGCCGCTTTCTCTTCTATTTCTCGCAACGAGCTCTCCATGCGTTGCATTCGTGCGGAGGTCTCGACACTCTCGAGACAAGTCAACGTCAGCTTTGTCGCAGCTTCGTGGCCATTGACGATGGTATCGAATAATTCCATCGCGCACGCGACGCGTTCCGCGGTGATTCTGTGTTGATCCTCTTTGATTTTTTTCTCGGCGGAAGAAAAGTCGGCCGATTTTTCCTCATCTGCCAGGAGCAGTTTGTGCTGCTCAATTTGCTTGAGGGTGGTTTTACGGCGCTTTTCTGGTTCTTCGGCGAGCTTGTTGAGATCACCTCGTTGTTTTGAAATTCGCTGTAATTCGCTTTGTCTTTCACTGCGCACCTGCCTGATGTGTTCACTTTTAGCAGTGCACTCGCGCAGTTTCGCCTCTGCCTCTGCGAGTCTTTGTTTAATGTCGTTGATGTTGTTATTGGATTCGCGAACGAACAGTCTTGTCTGACGAATCGGCGCCTGACTCATCGTAAAGGCTGATACATCGTAACGCGACCTTCGCGTGACATAAACACCGCTAGGACAGTAAATCTGATCGGCCAACTTGGATCGGAAGAGTTGATTGACACTCTCCGAGTTGAGCGTGTTGTTTCCTACCAACACCCGCGAAATCCGATGCGTGTCATTTAAAGCTCTCTTCACCGCAGATTTAGCCTTGAATACATTGTCCAAAGTGTTGACCACGCCTGCGCGCTGAAGATCGGCGCTCACCACGCCTGGAACATGTTGCTGCAGACTGCGTGGCGTCCAAACGTTGATCCCAAACTGCTTCATGGCATCGCTCACCGAACGCTCATCGCGCTGATCGGTGACGATGAACGTCGCAAGCGCGTGTAGACCAAGATGTTGCTCAACATAGCCCGCATACGTCGGATCATTCACTTCTATCTCCGCCAGCAATGGGCCTAGAACTTCACCGTGGAACGTTTGCTTGTTGCGCTGCACCCACTCATCGGCGTCCTTGATGCGATTGAATCGAGGGTGTTTCGAAAGTTGTTCGATTTTCTGCATACGAACCGATTCAATCGCATTTTTTTGCTTCTTGAGAACGCTGACTCTTTCTTCTACCGGACGTCGTGCGTGTTCCACTCGTTGGTATTCGTCGTCGGCGGCGCGAATTTCATTTTGTTTGGCATTCGCAGCTTCTCTCAATCTTCTGCGTTGTTCGTCAATATCATCTGGAACCTGCGGCAAATTATCGAGTTGCGACTCGGAGAATTCAATCAACTTGAGACGCTTTTCCACTTTCTGTTTAGCATCAATCGCATCTCTTCTCGCTTGGCTAAGCTGCTTTACTAATCCATCGTAACGACCGCCAAGCTTGTTGAACTTTGCATCCGCTTTATTGATGTCATCCTTGAGCCTGGAGTTAGTTTTACGACCCTTGGCGATTCGAGCGACCGCCTCGTTGTAGGGCTTTTCCACATCTTTGTATTCCTTGACCTTTTCGCCGTGATCCGCTTTGATTCTGTTCACCTTCTCTTTGGCGCTGGTGTACGCATTTTTGAGAATGTGGTACTCCTCAGCCGCTCTGTCAAACTTCAGCCACGGAATCTTCTTCGCCATGTCATCGGCTTTTGTGATCAATTCTTCTCGCTCTTGCAATCGCTTCACGTCGCGCTCCAAGCTTTCGTTGTCTCGCTCTAACTTGACCATTCGCGCCGTCTTCTGGTCAACCGAACGCTCCAAGTCTGCGATACCATTCTTCATCTGCTTCAGCGTGTCGTGCATCTCGTACATTTCGGCGTTACCGATCGCCTTCTCCGTCTCCATGAGCAACTCTTGCGGGTTGAGCATCGAAAACGCCACCACTCTGTCCTGCGGAAGGAAAGAGCACAAGTTGTCCAACTGCATGTTCAATCCCTTCATCTCCTTGAGAATCTGCTCGTGCTTAACCACGACCCCGTTCAACTTCCACACGGACTGACCGCCTGCACGATTCTTAAAGTCTCTCCGCACGACGATCGGTCTCCCGACCTCTCGTCCCCGAAGCGTGATCTCCGTGTACGCACTCTCCTCGCCTCTCTTGACGAAATCCCCTAACGACCCCGCTCGCCCCAACAGATTCGGCGATCCACCGAGTCCGACGCACACTGCGCACACGAACGCGCTCTTCCCGGTTCCGTTCGGTCCGAGCACGACGTTCAGCCTCGGTCCCGGTTCGAACGTGACGTCCTTGTGCGTCATGAAGTTGTGCATCCGCACCTTCATCAGCGCTCCGGGAACGTACGCGCGCTCATCGTATCGCGCCTCCGTCTTCGTGCGCTTGCGCACGGGACCGTCCAGTTCGCGCCCGAAGTCACCGCGCGCCATGATCGCGCGCGGCGTCCGCAACGAGGCGACGATTGCGGTCGACAGATGAGAGATTCAAAAGCTGTCAAATGACGAATGGGGGTGTTTCACCGTTCGTGAAGCAAAGAATAACAGTTTACCCATACGACTGGTTTAGTGTTCGACGAGCGCCGCGATGAATCCGCAGACGCGCGCGCGATGACGACGCCGACGCGCGCGTCCGGCACGGATGACGTGTCATACAGCGGTCATCTCGGTGCCTTCACCGATCGCGGCGGTGCGACGTCCGTCGCGAGCGAGGCGAGCGACAGCGACAGCGTCGCGAGAGCCATCGCGCAGCGCGTGCACGTGGCGAGCAAACTGGCTGAATATAAGCGTCAGGAGAAGCTGTCTCGCGTGCGATTGGCGATAGAGCAGGCGAAACACGAGACGAATGTGTTGATAGAGGACGGCGTCGACGCGTACGCGCTGGAGGAGAAAGATGTGATGAGCGATGGAACGAGTGGAAGCGCGGTGTGGTTGTTGTCGTGCGCCATGGCGGAGGGGGCGAGCGCGCAGGAAGTGCAACCGTTATTTGAGGAATTGGTCAAGTTTGAGGTGGATTTGAACAGTGCTGGAAATCGCATCAATCACGGGAAAGGGTTATCTTCGCTCGCGTTGTTGTGCTCGTTGTTGGAGAAGAAGTTGTTGACGCCGGCAGAGCGCACGATGCGAGAGAAGCGGGCGTTCGAGAGAGACGTTCACCAGGATGAGACGATGAAAGAGGTGACTCTGGAAGGGAAACTGTATGAGGATCGAGTGAAGATGATCAGAAAGCAAGTCGACGATCGTAACGTCGCTTTCACGCAGACACCGAGAGCAATCGTTGATTTTGCCACCGCGCTGCTCGCCGCCGGCGCGGAAGTCAACGGCAAGTACCGCATACAACCGGAGACGAGTGATATCGCCGATAGTCGAATCGCCCCGTATGAAGGCACCCCAGGCACGAATGGTACAGCGCTTTTCTTCTGCGCATTGGCCATCATTTCGGGCGCTGGTGATGAAGTGCTCGAATTGGCCGCGTGTCTCATAACGCAGGGCGCGAGCGCGAACAGCGAATGTGAGCGGCCGGGTCGCAACGCGTGCTGCGGTGACTTCCTCACACCCTTGACAGTCTGCTGTGCTGCTTTGGAGTCAAGTATAGCGTACGAATTGGATTACCAGCACTGCTGTAGAATAGCGAAACTCGCAGGCTTGATGTGCTTGCAGTGCAAGGACGTCAAGTACAACATTGAGTCGATTTTCACGTACAGACTCGGAGCTGAAGACATCCGAAGTCGACGAATAGCGCCGGTCGAGTGCCACACATCTTTACGCGGCACAGCTCTTTTCATACTTGCGTGCGCCGTCGCTGAGGGTGTCGGCTCTCCAGCGATGGTGCTTCTGGACTTACTTTTAGAAAAGGTGGAACGATACCACCTCGACGTGGTTGGAGCCAGACCTCACCACGGTCGAAAATTACCACTGCTCGCCATGATCATCGACTGCATTGATGCGCCGTACGGATTCAACGAGCATGGGGTTTTAGATACTAGGAGTTGGTGGGAATCTGCCGCTGTGAAGGCGAACATCTCAGACACTGGAAGTGTCATGGGCTCGCAGCTCTCTGCGCAAGGACCGACTCAGCGACGTCTTCACGGCGTGAATGAAGAAGACGTAGTTTCTTTAGAGTCCTTCTTACCTGATATCAACGACGCCGCTTTCGGTGGGCAAGGTGCGGTGGCGCGTCGCGAACAGCTCGAGACGGAGAGAAATCGAAGGGAGCACTTGAAGACGAATTCTGAGATCGCGGCTGAAGAGGAGCACGAAAGAAAAGCGCGTGACATTGCCGCGGCGATCGCTGAGGCAGAGCGAGATAAAAGACGGAGCGAAGATGTTTCGAACCCTCCGGAATCTGTGGCGGTAGACGAAGAGGAATCTGTGGCGGTAGACGAAGAGGGTGCCACCATGTACACAGATGAAGACGGAAAATCCTTTGTCGTCGGATTTACTAAGGAAATGCTTCGAACAAAATCCGGCGTGTTCGATGAGGCAAAGAGGACACCCGAAGAGCTTGAACGAGCCCGTGCGCAAGCGTGCACGAGACGTAACGCACGTTTTGAGAGCTTAATTGCCATGGCAAAGCAAGTTACGATCTCTCTCATTGAAAACACAGACAAAGCATTACTTGAAGTCAGCGAGAAGTTGGCGCTCGGTGATGAAAATGATGTGCTCGTTTTCAATCGAGCGACACAGGCGAGGCTCGATTGTATCGATGTTGCCAAATCCTTATTGAAGCTTGGGGTCAACCCAAACGTACGGATGCCTCTTGGAAGAGAGTTTGCGCACACGTGCGCCGAAACCAGTGCGACTCCGTTGACCATGGTGTGTGGTTACATCGCAAGGAATATGCTCGAGGTCTATCCGCTCTTTGATTTGCTCCTCGAACATGACGCAGACATCAACACACGTGGCCTAGGTCCGTATCCCATCTCTGCGCCTCCGCTTTTCACCATAGCGTTGGCGCTCTACCATGGCGTAGAAGGTGCGGATGACGCCATGCTAAAGCTCCTGCCTCGTAACGCCGTCGTTGATCTCAACGCAATCTTCCCGGATGGCAGTAAAAGTACGACGTTGATTCAGCTAATACATGCTTTACGCGCTGGTAAAGCAGATCGGGGCAAAGTATTAATGCTGATAAAACAATTAATCAACATGGGAGCAGACCCAAACTTGTGTTGCGTCGAAGTATACAACGAGGAAGTACCACCTGCCTATCTCGAAGCAATTAAGCTGACGAATCACTTATTGCCGCCCGTATCATTCGCCATGCTGCCAGAGGATACTATGATTGGTTCGCACGCCGAGGAGAACGCGCAAGTGGCATCGGTTGTACACAGACTCAGAAGTCCGTCGATGCAACTTGATCTGGTTGAAGCTGGCGAGCAGTACGACCTGAGCGAGGACGAGATGAGCGTACTAGAATTCGGCAAAATCTTCAACGAAGTCGCACATCTAAATAAAATCAAAGATTCTGGGGCTGATGACGATTCTGAGTCGGTGAGATCTTCCATGTTTGGTTCGGTGAGCAACTTTAATTTCGGAGCACCGTTCCCGGCGCTTCCTTCTCGGGTAGGCGAATGTCAATACCCGCCTTTGTTTTGGGCCATTGAAGCCGGAGCAAAAGAGGGACATAAAGAGTCACTAGAGCTCGTCTTAGTTTTGCTCGATGCTGGCGCTGATGTCAGGAGAATGATCGGCAAGAATTTCTACTCTTGGGTTGAAGGGAGCCTGGTCGCCATGGCCGTGACGGCTGCGATACGGGCCGCCGAGCCGCTGCCACCGCCCGAAGAAAAGCTCGAGCATGACAAGGTAAACGTCGCAGAAGTTTTATTGCGACTTAACCAGGCGGCTGAGCCCGAAGCGCCGCTAGATTCAGGAAAGAGTGATAGTATGGACAATGTTGTCAAGCACGCTCTGGAACACGCCGTTCTCAAGAGACACCCCAGCATCTACTACAAAAAGGGCGAAGACACTCCGAGTTTTTACGAAAAAATTGTACAGACCCGAGATGAAATCGTCTCTGAAATGAGAGAAGACGACAACATCGAAAAAGTACGAATGAGAGCCGTCCTTGAAAGATTGGGCCCAGACCGGCCGACCGATCAGCACGCGTACACCGTCGAAGAAGCTTCGGATGATGGTCTAAACGCAGAAAAGCGCGGACCTCCTGCTCTTAAAATGATTCAAGGTGTGCTACGTCCGGAAGGTTCTCGGTTTGGTCCAGCTAATTTGGCTGCTCGTCGAGACATTCCCGGTCTTGTGCGTACTGTCATCGTCGGTCACACGTCGGTCGAAGCGAGGGCAATCGAATTGGCGAAAAAGGCAAACCAAGAAAAGGAGCGCGCTTTGCGAACACGTGCTTTGAATAACTCCAACACTCATCATCCTTCGGACGTCTCATCTACGTTGAGCGACAGGAATATATATGAGTCTTCTTCTGAGGATACAGACGTTTCAATCACCGAACAACTACAACAAGTCAACATTAAGGAGACGGAATGGGATATACGTGAAGCTGAAGAGAATAAAGAGCGAGATATTGCGAAAGTTGTGCACGGAAACATCGTGCCCACACGCTTGAAAGATGTTGGCATTCGAGCCCAAGCATTGAAGACGAAAGGGGACGAGAGTCGCGTCGAGGCGAATGATAGCGGTGTGCATATTCACTCTCCCAAGCAGCTTAGTGAAAGCACATTTGAAGCCGCATCAGACTCGAAACAACCTCCCGCGTGGGAATCAGACGAGGAGTTTGACGAGGAGAGAGATAAGCCGGATGAAACGGAGATGGAAAAATTATACAACGAGGTGAGTGGGTTTGCTTCTCGCAGCGAGAATGGAGATGCTCAGGTCCTTGACGGAGATTGGGAAACAATTCGTCCGTTGACACGTGAAGAACTGGAGATTCGTCACGAATCACGCGCGAAGACGACCATGGCAGTCGCAATAGCTCTCATAGAACGGAGTGCGACGGATAACATTGATGCGTTTGCCAGAAACCCACTGTTGAAGCAATATGGCGTTGGCTTGGTTCCATACGAGTACACTCCTTTATTTGCTGCTTTATACGGTGCCGCGACGGCCCCATCGCAAAGTCAAATTGAGACCGGCATAGCATTGGCGAAACAGTGCATCAAGAAAGGAGCTGACGTCAACAAGATTGGTTTACACTCGGTACTCGCACCGCGAACAGAGATTGAAGCGGTTACGGCGAGGAATCAGTTGAAGTCGCATCGCATCAAACGCTACAGAGAACTCCGGGATAGATACGTCAACGACGGGGATATAACGGCTCTCAACGAAAAGCTTGATGACGATTTCACACTGGAGCCACCAGATTCGGTGTCGTTGAGAAGTTATCCTCTGATGTGGGCTGTCACCGCGGCGATTCGTGCCGAGTCGAGGAAACTTGGTTGCGAGGAAATCGTTCGCTACATGCTCATGGAAGGCGCTGATCCGACCTCAATTTCTTTACAACCGATCAGCGAACGTCAAGGACCCGACGCGAGATTGAATACCGGTAACGTGCTCTATCTGTGGGGTACGGCTGAAGACTTGTTTCGCGCATCGCAGGATCGATACCAGTCTGTCATAAGTATCCGACTTTGCATAGCGCGCATGCTGTCAGAGTGCGGTGCTCGGTCCTCGTATCGCGTGAACACAAACATGCCCTACGTCGTTAATCGGACGGAAGCCGCCGCCGCGGGCAAGTGGCTCGTGAAGGGAAGCGAGGGGTTCGGCGTCGCAGCCGCCCCCGAGAACGACTCATCGGTCATCTATCAAATCGAGCCGTTCTCCCAACGCGTCGCCCGCGCTATGTACGACGATGGAGACGTTCACAAACGACACGTCGCCGTCGAATCCAACCACGAACGAAGAATCAACTCACTCGTCGTTGATCAGGGTACGAGCGACGCAGTCGGTTCTTGGATGTGGTTGAAGAAGGACGAGGTTGAAACAGAAACGCCCCCGCCAGTTTCGGATAACCAAGGACTTCGATTCAAATCTACCGCCGATCTCGATTACGTGGTTCCAAAGTATCCCGGTCAAATCGAGTTGTTCCAGCGTAGGAAAGTTGCGTGGCCAATGCTCGCCGACGTTCGTCGACATAGTAAGGGAGAGGCGATCAACATCGCCCAAGAGGAGGAGACAAAAGCTGAGACGATAACGAAAAAAGCGTTGCGACGAATGCAAGCGTTAGCGATTCGAAGCGCATTCAACTCAGAGGAACCCGACGTACCGCAAGGGATCATAGATGCAACTCTTCTACCGGGCAAACTGTTGAAATGATTACACATGTAATATACATCATACTGTGACCCTACTCACATGGAGTAACGCGGGAATACTACATCTAATGAGCGCGCGCGTACGCTAGCTTGGTGCGTTTGTGCACCAGACTCAAAGAAATCTCTTAGTTGAACGCGTTTCACCTCCTTGCGTTGAGCGCGAACCGTCGGCTGCGAGCGTTTCGCCAACAACTGCTTCACAGATTTTGTAAAGCCATTCAACACGCCTCGCGTGCGACCATCCTCGTGATGCGTGCTCGACTCTTGCAAAACGACCATCTCCCCGTCATCGCCCTTCCGCGTTTTAACCGTGCGCGAATGCCGACTTCCTCGAGACCGCTTTGCTCCTCGTTTTTCTGCGCTCGCGAATACTTTTCCCTCCTCGAGTACCGTCTCTTCATCGATCGTATCCAGAGATAAAGAGCCGAACGACTCCATCTCTGATTCGATGTTCCCTTTATCGTTGCAACTAAATCTTCGGAATGATCCTTCAGCGTTGCGCCACTCTGGTAAGACAAAACGCAAATGCTTGGCCTTTAGATGTTTCACCAGCACCTTGGAAAATCGCTCTCGCGTGCAAACCTTTGGTAAACGGTCATTTATGGTGCCATCGACCAACGCAGGAAGTAACACTTCTAACTCCGTCGTGTACATCACGATCGCCACCCGCTCACGAGCGTCACCCTTGGCTCGAGCGTTCGCGCCAGCGTTGCCGCGCGTCGCCGGTTTCCCATCCAACGCTCGCATGTACTGCGCCGCCGTCACTCCATTGCATTCTGGCATGTTATAGTCGATGACTACCAGCATCAAATCACACATCGGATCATTTTGCAACGCCTCGTATTGCTGAATACCCTTGCGCCCATCGCTCGAGAGTTCCACGCGCACGTCGCACGTAAACGTCGCCTGCAGCACCTTGGTCACCGCTCGCAAATTCACCGCGCAATCATCCACCACAAGCACCGTCGGTCGAGCGCCATCGAATGCGCCTTCCTCGCGCGCGCGCTCGCCTCCCACGCGCACCTCACACTCCGTGACCCCGTCTCCGCGTTCCCATTCCTCGACGAACCCGTCCGCCGTCGTCTCGTCGCTCTCGTCGCTCTCCCCGCGCGTCGCCGCCTTTGCCTCCCTCACCGCCCTCTTTCTCGCGCGCAGCGCCGGCATCGATTCCGTCCGCCGCATCATCATTTTTGTATCGATCTCTTCGCACCTCTTATCAAATCACGGTACGTCTCTCACCGTCTCTCTCTCCCTCTCCCTCTCCCTCTTCCTCTCCCTCTCGAGCGCTTTAGAAAACACCCGAAACCGCACGACACAAATCACGCCCCCCCTCGCGTCGGCGACGTCGAGATTCGTCGCGATTCCTCGAATCCGTGCGAATCGTCACCCACGACGAGTGATGACCGGCGAACGAGTCCCTCCCTCGCGCCCACACGCGCGTGGAAAAAGCGCACGCACCGACGCCGTCCTCTCGCCTCGTCCCACGGCCTCCCTCGTCGAGACGTCGAGACGGACGTCGTCTCCGCGCGCGTCTCGCGTCTCGCGTCTCTCGTCTCGCGTCTCGCGTCTCGCGTCTCGCGTCTCGCGTCTCCCGTCTCCCGTCGTCGTCTCCCGTCGTCCTCGCGCGCGCCACCGTGTGCGACCGTCCCGGCGAAAAAGCGTCCGAGGCGTCGCGAGACGCACGCGCGCGATCGGCGCGGGATCGGCGCGATCGCGATCGAACGTCCGAAAGAGATGGGCTCGATGTGGGTGTGCATATGGATGCGTCCCGCACATATAGGCGTCCGGTCCCCGTGGGTAATAAAAATCAGACGCGTGGCGACGTGTAGACACCGCGACGAGTCGGGACCGGTGATCGCGACCCCCCCCTTCGGTCGTCGTCGCCGTGGCCCCCCCCTCGCGTCGAGTCGTGATCGGTGAAACGATGGCGCGAGGGCGCGAGGGCGCGATCGCTCGCTCGATCGACCGCGCGATCGACCGCTCGACCGCTCGACGGATGGATGCGGGAGAGGTTGACTCGACGGATCGTGCGTCGAGGATGATCGCCGCGAGTACGAGCGCGGTGTTCGGCGCGCGCGTGCGCGCGGGCGCGACCGCGGTGAGTGGGAGACGAGGAAGAGGCGCGGCGATGACGACGCGCGCGGGCGTTCCCATTCACATCGAGTACTGCGAGAAGTGAAACTACATGCCCCGGGTGAAGATGTTCATCGATAAGACGAACGAGGCTTTACCGGGGAAGTTTGATTTCACGTATAACGACGACGCGGTGTTGAAGGAGACGGTGCCGGAGGGACAGGGGTGGTACCTGGAGAATCAGGCGGAGAAGCCCATCCCGGGCGGCGAAAACGCGTTGTGGAGAAAGGGAGCGTTTGAGGTGTTGCGATTAGACACCAAGGAGCTTCTGTACTCTAAGAAGGCGGAGGGGTCGCACCTCGTCGACGGTAAGGGCGGACCGGAGGGTAAGCTCGGGAAGTTTATCGAAGACGTGATGAAGGCGCAAGCCTAAACGCCGCGCGGGACGGACGAGGGCGCGCGCGCGCGAGAGCCTCGATGGGGGGTGTGAACGCGAGCGATGAGGGTGAATCGCGATGACGGTGACGAGAGACGTTTGAAAGTTATTCCGACACGGTTTTGTCGGACGGACGTGACTCCGATGATCATCGCGACTCCCGGCGGTCGCTCGCTCGACGCCCCTCGCGAGGCGTTACATCGAAACGGCTCGAATGTTTAATCATATTTTGTAATCGCAGACGAGTCGATATTTCGAGACGGAATCGCGCTGCGTTCAGTGGTCGATCGGTTCGTCGCTCGCGTCTTTCGCATCGCGATGAATCGTATGAATTACAAATTATTCAGTCGGATGCGCGTGCGCGCCCGACGCAAGTGCGTTGCGCGCCAGGCCGATGTCCGTCTTGATGCGCGCCACGAGCTCTGGGAGAGAATCAAATCTCAACTCTGGGCGTATGAAACCACACACGTCCACCCGCATCGTCTCTCCGTAGAAATCTCTATCGTATTCCGGCGTCGCGTCCGTCGAACCCATCACGTGCACTTCAATCGTCGTTCCGTCTCCGTCCACGAACGTCGGTCTCTTACCCACGTTGAGCACGCACTCGTGCCACGCAGATTCGTCGGCAAGTTTTGCCCAGCCGAAGAAAACACCGAGAGGAAGCGTGCTCAAAAATGCCTCGCCGCCGCACAGTTCAGGATCCAAATTCGCCGTCGGCACGCCCATCTGTTTACTCCCTCTGCCGAACCCAGTCACGACGGGCGCCTCGAGCGTGAAACGCTTCGACAACTCGAACGCCTTGGGAATCGTGAGCACTAACGGATTCTCGTCGTCGTCCGCGCGCAACGATCCTTGAGCGCTCAAATCCTTACCGGCGGATCCGACCGCCGCGAGAGGAAGTCGTCTCACAATGCTCGAGAAATCAAACCCACCGTCGACACCACCCTCCACAGCCCCCGCGGGGCGCTCCGAGATCACCACTCTACCTCCCGGTTTGCACAGCATCACGACCCTCGTCAACGCGTCCACGATCGCCTCTTCGTCGCCTCTATCCACCAAGTGCGCGTTGAACGCCGCTGCGTCGAACGGACCGTGATACGGCTTCAACGCCTTCGTATCGCTCGCTCGCAAAAACCTCACCCCGTGTTCGTTCCCGAGCACGTTCACGCCGCTCTCCAGCGCCTTCCCTCCCGGTCCGCGTCCGAGAGCCTCAGCGCACCGATCGAGCATGGCGTTCGACGCGTCCACGCACAACGCCGTGCACCCGGCCGCGTCGTCACCGCCGGCGATCGCCACCGCGAGCGCCCCCGTCTCGACGCCGATCACGAGCGCGCGCGCGTGTCCGTTTCGCGGCAGCGCCATGGCGCGCGCGATCGCATCCGCGCGCGCGCGCTCGTTCGGTAGCGAACACTCGGTGCATCCAGAGACGGCGTCATCGCGGTCCTCCGCGAGCGTACGCGCGACGCGCGCGCGCGAAAATCGTCGCGTGAGGCGCGTGCATCGTCTCTCGTCGCGCGACGAGACGCTCGTCGTCGTCGACGGCGCGGACACCGCGCGCATGGTCGCGTGTCGAGCTATGGCGTCGTATCGGTCGTATCGGTCGTATCGGTCGTATCGGTTTACAGTCATCCAATCGTTCATCTAATCGTTCATCGAGGCGGTTTACGAATAATCTTTTGCTTCATCTCCTTCGTCGCTCGCTCGACGTGATACGTGCCGTCTTTGTTGCTCAGGCTCACAAAGTTGCCGGAACCGCCGAGCAAGCCGTCTCTCCCCGACAGTCTCACCGCGGCGCGTTGCCACGCGTTCACGTTGGGCACGTTGATCGTCGACGCGGCGTCCATCGCCCCCGTCTCATTCGCTTCCTCCTTGGACGCCTCGGCTTCGATTCGGACGACATCCGCGTACACGCTCGCGTCGTCCAAATTCGTCGTCGCGTCGCAGTGAAACACCATCGTCTCCGTTCCCGCCGCTCGCGCCGCCGCGCACTCCCTCGCATGATCCTCTCGCGCCTTATTCGTATCATCCTCCTCCGGATCCCCCAACGCATCGATCAATCGCTCTAAACTCTCCGCCGCCTCCCCCGCCAGCTCCGCCTTGCCCTCCAAATACAAGACGCGCGCGAACAAACGCATCTTCGTCACGCAGTGTTTCCCCTTGGCGCGCTCGATCGTCTCCACCCGTCGCTTCAACGCGTTATCATCCATCGTCCGCACGCGCATGAGCGTGTGTTGATACGAATTCGTCCCCACGATGGCCGCTCTCGCCTGTTTCCCCGCGTGTCTGCTCGCGTACTCCCGCGCCGCCGTCTCGTGCGCGGCGTCGTCTCGCGCCTCCTCCTCCTCCTCGACATCGACATCGACGACGGGCGATGTCTCGACGCGTCGTCTCGACGATCGACGCACCGCCGTCGTCGCCTCCGTCGCCGTCGCGCGCGCTCGCCGTCTCTTGGCTGTCCTCGCCGGTTTCGAATTCTCGTCGACGTCTCCCTCGCGCGCGCCGCACGACGACGACGACGGACCGTCGTGCGCGCGAAGATCGCTCGCGAGTATCCCGAGCTTGACCATGATGGCGCGATTCTTCGCGATGTTGGCCGCGCGCGCGCGCTCGTACGGGTTTTCCATCATCTCTGGGCGCGGTCCCGCGGCGTCGACGGCGGCGCGTCGCGGTGTGACGCGCGCGCGCGAAGAATCGATCGATCGGTCGGTCGACGGGCGAGAGGGCGAACGAATTCGGAAGATGCGTGGACGTGTCACTCAAAACGCGCGCGATCACGCGTCGTCGCGCGCGACGATGGACGCCGCGCGCGCGCGAAACTTTTCGAGCGCTCGAAACCTGTGCGAGATGGAATTCTTCGTCTCCGTATCCATCTCCGCGTACGTCACGTCGTATCCGTCGGGTTCGAACACTGGATCCCACCCGAAATCCGTCGGTCCGCGCGCGGGGACGATTTTCCCGTGCGTCTTTCCGACGAACGTCGTCGGTTCCGCGTCGTCCGGTCCCGAGGCGTACGCGAAGACGCACTGCGCGTACGCCGACTTGTCCTCGTACGCCGCCAGCATGTTATTCAATCCCTCGTGTCCCGTCTTCTCTAAAAACCACTTCACGTACGGTCCGGGCAATCCGTTCAGGGCGTTGAAACACAGCGACGTATCCTCCACGAGCGCGGGTCCGCCCAGCGCCGCCGCCGCCAGTCGCGCCTTTTCCCGCGCCACGTCCTCGGGTTCTCCCTGAAGCTCGGGAAGGTCGATCTTCTTCGACGTCAGCGCGAACGACCCGTCTCCACCGACGATGGCGCGCACTTCCTCGAGCTTTTTCGCGTTTCCCGTGACGAAGGTGATCGTCGTCGCCATGGCGCGAGACGCGAACGCGAATGGTTTCTGAAAAAGTGCACGCACGCTCGGGACGTCAGTCGTCCGGTCGTCTCGGGCGTCGTCTCGAGGCGCGTCGCGATGCGGGACGATCGGCGAAACGGTCGCGGTCGCGGTCGCGGTCGCGCGTACTCTCGTCCTCGAGCGCGCGCGCGTCGAGAACGGAAGGGCGACGAGACGACGCGCGAGGCTCGGGCTCGGCCGCATTGTGACGCGTCGCGGGTGGATGCGCGCCGCCCCGGGCGTGTTCTCGGGATGGGCGAGCGGTGCGGGGACGGACGCGTGGTGGGGAAGACGGGCGCGCGCGTCGTCGTCGTCGGCGTCGTCGTCGGCGTCGCGCGCGCGCGTCGTCGCGCGTGGTGAAGGGGAGGCGCCCGAAGGATGCGTGCGCAGGGACGTGCGCGGGCGCGTCGTTCGATTTTGCCGCGCGCGAGAGCTTCGAGCGGTGGCCGCGCTGCAGGCGGAGGCGTTTTATGATCCCGTGATGGGACGCGCGGTTGGGTTCACGCCGTTGGACGCGCCGCTGCGGGCGTACTTTGAGCTGGACGTCTTGGGAGCGCTGCGGAAAAAGTACGCGTACGCGGCGATGGGTCGTTTCGCGCCGCTCGTGATGGAATCCGAGGACGGACGATTGATCGGTGCGATCGAATTGAGCGTGCAACGAGATTTTGAGGTGATGCGCGCGCTCGAGGACGTGCGCGGGTCGACGCGAGACGACGAGTACGCGTATCTGTCGTGCATGTGCGTCGACGAAGATTTTCGAGGACAAAGGATCGCGACGTCGCTCGTTCGCGCGGGCGAAAAAGTCGCCATCACGTGGGGCTTCAATCTCACGACGCTTCACGTGTACGAGGAAAACGACGCGGCGCTTCGAGCGTACGAACGGTGCGGCTATAAAGTGTTGGATAGGCCGTTTCGCACGCCGTACGACGTCGTGAAAAATCAGAGAAAACTTCTCATGGCCAAGCGCGTGAGGTGACCGTTCGCTCGCGACGTTTACTAGTCTCGAACCGCGACGGCGTCGAATCGGACGTCGTCGCGCGTTCACCATTCATTCGTGTAGTGTACTCGCTCGCTCGTAGACGTACATTCATTCGTCGGCGGTCGCGCCTCACTGCGTCCCTCGCCCGCCCGGGCGCGCGCGCGCCCGCAACGCGCGCGACGCGACATGACGATCACCCGTCGCGACGCGCGGTGCGGACTCCTTCGGGTCGTCTCCTTGGCCCTGCCGTGCGCGCGTTTTAAGGAGGAGGATGCGAACGGCGCGCCCGAGGATGTCTCGCGCGCGTCGCGCTCGTCTCGCGACGACGGCACTGCGAGCGAGGGCGCGCGCGCCGGAACGTTCACCGACTCTCGCGACGGGTCGTCGTACTCGTCGTACTCGTCGTACTCGTCG
>TARA_B100000674_G_scaffold470129_1_pt1 | contig 16750 bp, 15 predicted proteins | sample TARA_B100000674 | Tara Oceans TARA_B100000674 (sample SAMEA2622759) | marine metagenome | biome: marine biome (ENVO:00000447); feature: surface water layer (ENVO:00002042); material: "saline water (ENVO:00002010), including plankton (ENVO:xxxxxxxx)" | depth 5 m
GTTCGAAGTGTTGGGAACACTTGATAAGGTCAGTCGCCTGCCGCTGCCGGAATGCGGACCGCAGTAAAAGCAAGCCATCGCAGATTTCAGACATAAAAAAGCCTGCCTAAAAAAGGCAGGCTTTTTTAGTGGGGATTGCCCGGATGTTTTACGCAGCAACGGACTTGCGCGAGGCATTGCAATAAAGTCCGTAGAGGGTCTCGATCACGCGCAGAGCATCATCACCATTCAGCGAATAGTAGATGGTCTGTGCTTCGCGGCGAGTCTGTACGAGCTTGTCGCGACGCAGGCGTGCAAGATGCTGCGAGAGGGCGGACTGGCTTAGCCCGACAATACGTTCGAGTTCGCCAACCGACTTTTCGCCTTCATTAAGTTGGCAAAGGATAAGCAGTCTGCTCTGATTGCTCATGGCCTTTAACAGGGTGCTCGCCTGTTCGGCCTTTTCTTCTAGGTTGTTAAGTTCCATTTGGCTTCCTTATAAGCCTGACCGCAAGCGGCCATTGTCCCAACGAAAATTCGACAATGCGCCAGTCGGAGCCATCAGGTGGCGTGTATCCAGCTGACGTGAAGTCACATCGGTATCGCTACCGAAAGGATTGTGACCTCTGCCACCAACAAACCACAAGGATTAGTCGGTAAACTTATTCTCAAGTATATTACAAATCTGTCAAGAGAGTGTTTACTCGTATGTCCCTGCTGTTGGTGCGGTTTTTACCGGAAAACCGGCTTGTCGAACGCTCTTCCATGCATCAGATTTTTCTCTGACGATCTCGATTATGAACCCTTCGGGGCGATATCGCACAACACATTTGCGTCATATGATCTGCCCGTAAGGATCGGCTCCTGTTCAAATGAGGGTCCGGTTGCTCGTCCGGACTCGCATTTGATGTGAGTATATACAAACCCGAGAAAACGGCAAAACTGTGAAAGTAATGGTAGTAAATTGCGGTACGCGGGATGATGCTTTTGTCGAAGGCCAAAGAGCTTGCGCAAATGCGCTTTGATATGCTGATTTAGAACAAAGAAAAGCACATCGATTTGCGCTAGAACGATCCAAGAAGGACATAAAAAAAGGGACGCGGTTAACGCGATCCCGGGTTCCGGACTTAGGCCCGGGGCTGACCCGTGTTTGACCTTTCAGGAAGGCGATCCAGAAAAATGGCGACTTTGTTCGTGTCCCACCACGATTGCATTGATCATGATACCGGCCCCGGACATCCGGAATGTGCCGACCGACTGCGCGTTGTTCAGCGCGTGTTCGAGGCCGAGGAATTCATGTTCCTGCACCGCGAAGAAGCGCCGCTGGCCGATCTTGATCTGATCAAGGCCGTTCATGACCCGGCTTATGTCGACAAGGTGATGGCAACCGTCCCGGCTGAAGGCATCGTGTCGCTTGATGGCGATACTTATGTTTCGCCCGGATCGGGCAAGGCGGCCCTGCGTGCTGCCGGTGGGGCATGTATCGCGGTTGATGCCGTGATGGAAGGGCATGAAAAGAACGCCTTTGTTGCCACCAGACCGCCGGGCCATCACGCGGAATATGACCGTGCGATGGGCTTTTGCCTGTTTAACAATGCGGCGATCGCGGCCCACCATGCGCGCAAGAAATTTGGCATCAAACGCGTGGCGGTGATGGATTTCGATGTCCATCACGGTAATGGCACGCAGGACCTGTTTTATAACGATGCGGACCTGTTTTATTGCTCCACGCATCAATGGCCGCTTTATCCCGGCACCGGGGCAGAGACCGAGCGCGGCTGTGCGAACAATATCCTCAATGTCGGCCTTCCGGCCGGATCGGGCACGGTCGAGCTTCAGGAAGCCTTCAATTCAACCGTGCTGCCCGGTATTGCTGCGTTCAAGCCGGAACTTCTGATCATTTCGGCGGGCTTTGATGCCCACAAGAATGATCCGTTGGCCGGGTTGTGCTTTGAGACGAATGACTTTGTCTGGATGACCAAGCAGTTGATGAACCTTGCCGAGGAACAATGCGGCGGGCGTGTCGTGTCGCTGCTTGAAGGGGGCTATGATCTGCCGTCGCTTGCCAGCAGTGCCGTGCAGCATGTCCGGACATTGATGGGCGCGCATTAAGCGCCGCACAGCGGGTGCGACCTGTGCCTGTCAAAAGCGTTTCAGTCAGACGAAATTGCGTTCTGTCCGGTTGCCCTGATCGAGACTTGCGCGTAAACTCCGCGCCGATCAAAGAAATGGAGCATACATGTCCGAGGCTACTGCATCTCCCGCACTTCCTGAAGATATCGCGAAACTGAGTTTCGAAGAGGCGCTTGGGCAGCTTGAGACCCTTGTGCGTCAGCTTGAACAGGGGCAGGTCGGCCTTGATGATGCCATTGCGTCCTATGAACGCGGTGCGGCACTTAAGCGCCATTGCGCGGACAAGCTGCGCGCTGCCGAAGAGCGCATTGAAAAAATCACCCTGAATGCGGATGGCCGCCCGTCGGCAACCCCGACTGAAATTGAATAGGGCGATTGCCCCCTAACTTTCGGAGACCGTCGTGAGTTACGACTTGCTTGCCGGACTGAGTGCGGCGTCTGCTGATCTGGGCGAGACGCTTGACGGGATTCTGCCCCGTGCCAATGGCCAGATTGAACAGCGCCTGTATCAGGCGATGCGTTATTCCACGCTGGGTGACGGCAAACGTTTGCGCCCGTTTCTGGTGCTGAGCTCGGCCGGTTTGTTCAAGGTTTCACGTCGCTCGGCACTGCGCGTTGCGGCAGCAGTCGAGATGGTGCACAGCTATTCGCTGATCCATGATGACCTGCCGGCGATGGATGATGATGATCTGCGTCGCGGCAAGCCCAGCTGTCACAAGCAGTTTGACGAGGCGACCGCGATCCTGGCCGGTGATGCGCTTCTGACTCAGGCGTTTGAAGTGCTGGCTGATGAGGATACCCATCCCGATCCGCGCGTTTGCACCGATCTTGTCCGTGCGCTTGCCCGTGCGGCAGGCCCGTATGGCATGGTCGGGGGCCAGATGATTGATCTGGCCGGTGAAGGGCAGAGTTTTGATCAGGCACAGGTCACGCATCTTCATTTGCTTAAAACCGGGCGGATGTTTGCCTTCGCCTGCGAAGCCGGTGCGATCCTTGGCAAGGCCCCCAAAAGCATTCGTCTGGCCCTGCGGTCCTATGCCCATGACATGGGGCTGGCCTTCCAGATCAAGGATGACATCCTTGATGTCGAAGCAAGCAGCGAAGAGCTCGGAAAGACGGCTGGCAAGGATGCCGATCAGGAAAAATCGACCTTCGTGAAGCTGCTGGGCCTTGAGCAGGCCCGCGAACAGGCCCGCATGCTGTGCGATCAGGCCATCAACCATTTGAACTGCTTTGACGGCGAGGCAGAGCCGCTTCGTGCTGTGGCGCGTTTTGTCGTTGAACGCGGTCGTTAATCGGCTGCGTTTTACGAGTTCTGCATGAGTGATCATCCCCCATATACAGCCGGTTTTCGCGATCGGCTGTTTGACAAGGATCCGTTTCCGCTTGCGATCTGGTATCCGGCTACAGACCCGGAAAGCTCGGTGCGGCATATGGGCGTGGCATCCAGTGCGGCGCGCGGGGCGGATTTTGCGGATGATGGTCCGTTTCCGCTGGTGCTGTTTTCACATGGCTCGGAAGGGCATCGGTTCAATCAGTTCTGGTTGGCGGAATATCTGGCGCGCCGGGGCTATATCGTCGCGGCCCCGCAGCATCATGGCGACAATTACCTTGATGCGTCAGAGGCCCGGCAATTGGCGATTATCGAGCGCCGCCCGCAGGAAATGCGTCTGGCCCTTGATCTGCTGTTGGCGCATGACGAGATCGGACCACAGATTGACCCCGATAAAATCTATGCCTTGGGTCATTCGGCCGGTGGGGCGACCGTCCTGAAACTGGCCGGATGGGATTTTGATGCCCTGGCCTGGCAGAATTACTGCGAAATCAATGCCGAGAGTGATCGTGTGATTTGCCAGCACGCACCAAGCGACGATCACATTGATCGCCTGCATAATGTCTATGGTGGGCCGGTTGTGTCTGAGCGCGATGACCGTATTGCTGCCATCATCGCGATTACGCCAGCCTTCGGGGTTGCCGCAACCGACGAAGGGCTTGGCGATATTGATGTCCCGATGCTGTTTGTCGAGGCCGATACTGATGAAATCCTGCATGACCATGTTAACGCTGCACACTTTCGCAATCTTTTGCGCGGGCGGGCGAAGTTCGTGAAGGTCAAGGGGGCGGGGCACTATTCCTTCTTGCCGAAATGCACCCCATATATTGCCGAGAACTTCGGCTATTTGTGCCGGGATTTCGGTCAGGATCGCGACACCATTCACCGCACGGTGGAGCAAGTGATCCACAGGTTCCTTGAGCGTGTAAAATCAGGTGAAATTCAGGGTCGCTAATTCGGTCGAACCCCGCTATTTTACGCAGCTTGCAACATGGCGCCATAACAGTCACCCTGTTGTAACCAACGCCATATAAAAAATTGAAAATCGAGATCGGAATGAGCACGACCTCCAAGACCCCGCTGCTGGATACCATCAACACCCCTGACGAGCTGCGCAAATTGCAGCCTGCCCAGATGAAGCAGGTGGCAGACGAATTGCGCGCCGAGGTGATTGATGCCGTATCGGTCACCGGCGGCCATCTTGGCGCCGGGCTTGGTGTGGTCGAACTGACCGTTGCGATCCATTACCTGTTTGATACGCCCCATGATCGCGTGATCTGGGATGTCGGTCATCAGTGCTATCCGCATAAAATCCTGACCGGGCGTCGTGATCGTATCCGCACGATCCGTCAGGGCGGCGGATTATCCGGTTTCACCAAGAGGTCCGAGTCTGAATATGATCCGTTCGGGGCCGGGCATAGCTCCACCTCGATCTCGGCCGGGCTTGGGATGGCGGTTGCCAACCAGCTGTCGGACGACAAACGCAAGAACGTGATTGCGGTCATTGGTGACGGATCGATGAGTGCGGGCATGGCCTATGAGGCGATGAACAATGCCGCTGCCACCGATCAGCGCCTGATCGTGATCCTGAACGATAACGACATGTCGATTGCCCCGCCGGTGGGATCGATGTCGGGTTATCTGTCGCGCCTGATTTCGGGCAAGGGTTATCAGGGGCTTCGCAATGCGGCCAAGGGCCTGACCAAGCATCTGCCGCGCCAGATCGAAGAAGCCGCGCGCAAGCTTGAAGAATATACCCGTGGCATGGTGACCGGCGGGACCCTGTTTGAAGAAATGGGCTTCTTCTATGTCGGGCCGATTGATGGTCACAACATGGATCATCTGTTGCCGGTTTTGAAAAACGTTCGCGATGCCGATGTTGATGGTCCGATTCTGATCCATGCCGTTACCCAAAAAGGCAAGGGCTACGGCCCGGCGGAAAACGCCGCCGACAAATACCATGGCGTTGCCAAGTTTGACGTCGTCACCGGCAAGCAGGCCAAGCCGACCCCGAACGCGCCAAGCTATACCAAGGTGTATGGCGAAACGCTGGTCAAGCTGGCCGAGAAGGACGAGAAAGTTACCGCCATCACCGCCGCCATGCCGTCGGGCACGGGCGTGAATATCTTTGCTGATCATTTCCCCGATCGTGCCTTTGACGTCGGGATTGCCGAACAGCATGCGGTGACCTTTGCCGCCGGGATGGCGTGCGAAGGGTACAAACCGTTCTGCACGCTTTATTCGACCTTCCTGCAGCGTGGCTATGACCAGGTCGTACATGATGTCGCGATCCAGAACCTGCCTGTGCGTTTCGCCATGGACCGTGCCGGTCTGGTCGGTGCCGACGGGGCGACCCATGCCGGGGCGTATGACATTGCGTATCTCGGCTGCCTTCCGAACTTTGTTCTGATGGCCGCAGCCGATGAGGCGGAACTGGTGCATATGACCACGACCGCCTGGGCAATTGATGATCGACCATCTGCGTTCCGCTATCCGCGCGGCGAGGGTGTTGGCGTTGAAATGCCAGCTGAGGGCAAAGTCCTTGAGATTGGTAAGGGTCGCATTCTGCGTGAAGGCGGCAAGATTGCCATCCTGTCCTATGGCACGCGTCTGGCCGAGGCGATGCTTGCTGCCGAAGACCTGGCTGCACGGGGCTTGCCTGCAACGGTTGCCGATGCGCGCTTTGCCAAGCCGCTGGATCACGAATTGATTGCCGATCTGGCACGCAATCATGAAGTCCTGATCACCATCGAAGAAGGTTCGATCAACGGCTTTGGCGCAATGGTTCTGCAGCATATGGCAGGTCAGGGATTGCTTGATAACGGCCTTAAGATCCGCACCATGGCGTTGCCTGATGCGTTGATTGATCATGACAAGCCGGAAATCCAGTACGAGAAGGCCGGGCTTGATGCCAAGGCCATCGTCAAGACCGCGCTTGGCGCGCTTGGCATGAGCGAGAGCAAGGCACGCGCCTGATCCTTTCGCCGGATAAATCCAAGACATTGAAAAGCAGTATGACCGGACGGTTGTGCTGCTTTTATCTTGTCAGGATATCGGATTGGAAGCTGTCTTCGGGCGGGATGTGACCGGCCTTGAACAGGCGGTCCTGACAGACCCGGTTGAAGTAAAACCCGACGCGGGTCTCAAACAGGGATGATGTGGACAGTTCAAGCTTTTCTCGGATGTCGGCAGGAAACGAGAGATAGCTGATATTATCTGCCTGTGCGTAATCAACACGATGTTTCAGCAAAAGATCGATGCCCTGTTGCATGCTTTCGACCTCCACAACATCAATCCCGGCATCCTTGAGTCGTCTGTGAAAATCGGTTTTGATGTTTGAGCGCAGGATGGTGATGCTTTTGCCGCGCAATTCATTAAGGCTGTCCCAGGTGAAGGGGCCTGAAATTTCGGGTTTGCGTTCGCGCAACAGACCAAGCCGGATGTTGCCTTCCATCAGCGGGACAAAGACGGCCTCGACCTCTTTGGAAATGGGCGGATAGGTCGTCAGGCACCAGTCGCCATCATGAACGATTTTCTGTGCGCGCGCCGGCGGGATGAAACGCGGATGGATCATGGTGTCAAAATGCAGCTTGGCGTAGGTATCCATCAGCTCGTAGATCGGGCCAAAGTTCGCAAGCTTTTCGCCAATCAGCGGTGGATAATCAATCGCCAGAACGACAATGGTGTTTGCCTCGTCCGTGGTTTCGGTTTCTGCATCTGCCGGTGACGCCATGCCGATTGCAGCCGCAATCAGGAGGGCCGCAAGACTTATCCCGGAAAGTGAGTGGCGAACAGAACGACATCCCCGAAGCCAGTGTTTCAGGTGGTCATGTTTTTGCGTGTTGGAGCCTTGCCCGTGCTGCACGTCTGCTCCTGACCGAATGGATAGTGAAATTCACATCGCATATACGGATGGTAGTGCAGAAGAACAAGGGGCGTCAAATCGCAAGTGATTCAGGCGAAGACGCCCCAAGACGACCTAGTCGACATAAATCATCTTGTGGGTCATGCCGCCATCAATGCGCATGGTTTCGCCGGTCATGAAGCCGGACATATCAGGATCCAGCAGGAAACTGACGGCTTGGGCGATGTCTTTGGGTGTGCCCACCCGGCCCACAGGATGCTGGGATTTGTCCGCATCACTGTGATCGGGGTCGGTTTTGTTGGCCTTTTTCTGCCAGTCACCGACTTCAATCCAGCCCGGGGCAATGGCATTGACCCGGACATCACCGGCAAGGCTGACGGCAAGGGCATGGGTCAGGGCGACGATGCCGCCTTTGGATGCGGCGTAGGATTCCGTATTGGCCTCTGACTGAAAAGCGCGGGTGGAGGCGATATTGACAATCGCGCCCTTGGTCGCACCCAGATGCTGTGTCGCGTGTTTGGTGGCAAGGAACACACCACCCAGATTGACATTGATCACGCGTTGCCACTGATCCCATTCAAGGTCTTCGACACCCGGTGCATGCGGATCGGCAATGCCGGCATTGTTGATCAGGCCATCAATCCGGCCAAACCGGTCAAAGCATTGCTGCACGGCAAGTTTGATGTCGGCCTCGGTCGCGACGTCGCCCTTAAGGAACAGGGTGCGGTCGCGTTCATCGTCTGTCAGGCTTGCAAGTGCCTCTTCGCCCGCATCGACATCAAGATCAAACATCGCGACCTTCCAGCCAAGACCGAGAAGATGCTTTGAAATGCCAAGACCCAAACCCTGGGCCCCACCGGTGACAAAGGCCACGCGCGGTGCTTGTGCGGACGGATGTAGCATGTCTGCCCCATGTGTTGTGATGCAAGGTCAGGTGGATACCCGACCCATAAGGAACGTTCGGGAAATGGTCTTGTTCGCGCGAAATTGCAAGGCGAAGCGATCAGGCGGCTGTTATGCCGTTTTCAAGCCGATCCAGCAAGGCATGGACAAAACCTTCCTGCCGATCGTCAAGACCGCGCCGGGAGGCGAGCTTTTGCAGGGCCTCGGTCGCCTCGATATGCAGGCGGTAATGGCCGGGATCCTGATCAATGCGCGTGGTTTGTTGTGCGCTGTCACCAAAGACCATGGCGTGACACAGTCCTGCATCGGCCGAGGTGAAGGCGCGGCAGGTCAGCGGGCGAAGTTCATAGATGCTGCAACGATCATCGGTATCGAGAAGCGGGCAGCGTGCGCGGACTTCGCTGGTTTTCGTAAATTGCTCGATCTCGGTCGCAGCAGTCCTGAGCTGATCGAGCAGGGCCAGCTTTTGCGGTTCGGAAAAGTTTGCCTGAATGTGGGCGGCGATCAGGTCGGTAACGCCGGGCGGGACACTGACAAACAGGTGGCAACAGGCACTGCATTGATCGCGACACGCTCGTGGGGCCGGGTTGGGGAAGCTTTGGCGCAGAAGGGTGGATGCCTGTTCCAGCATGGCCATTGTGGCCCGGGCGGCGTCGGCAAGCGTGTCTGCCGCATCAAGGGTGCGGTCAAGCTCCGTTCGGAAATCACCAAACATCTGCTCGTAACGACGGGATGCCTCGGCGGTCAGGGCACCGGTCTGGGCGATGTTGTGCGAAATCCGGTCTATGGCGTCATCAAGCTTCGTCATCAATGCCAGTTACTCTCGTTCTGGTATGTCGGACTAGCCTGCAGCGTGCTCGTTATTGTTTTTCTAATTTAGCATCTTTGACGTTAGTTCCCTAACAATTACATAACCTTATACGTCAGTTCAATTTGGTGCAGTTGACGCAAAAAAAACCGGCCAGATAAATCCGGCCGGGAAGTCGGGTCGAAAAGACCCGTGGGTGCTGCGGGTTAGGCAGCGGGAGTTTTGGCTGCAACGCGTTATGCAGCAGGGGAGGTAAAGGTATCCTCGTATTCCTTCCGCAACTGGGCCTTCTGGATTTTGCCCATGGTGTTGCGCGGCAGTTCCTTGATCACCCAGATACGCTTGGGCACCTTGAATTTCGCAAGCTTGTCCTGGGTGCGTTTGATGATGGCTTCAGGGTCGGCCTGATCGCCATTGGCAGCCACAATCACACCGGCAACGGCTTCGCCGAAGTCGGGATGGGGCAGGCCAAAGATCGCGACTTCGTCAACCTCGTCATACTCGGCGATGACTTCTTCGACTTCCTTGGGATAGACGTTAAAGCCACCGGAAATGATCAGGTCCTTGTCGCGGCCAACGATGGTGACATAACCGTCTTCGCCAATGGTTGCGAGATCACCGGTGATAAAGAACCCATCAGAGCGGAACTCGGACGCGGTTTTTTCCGGCATCTGCCAGTAGCCTTTGAAAACGTTCGGGCCACGGACTTCCAGTACGCCGATTTCACCAGCACCCAGAACATTGCCATCCTTGTCACACACGCGTGCCTCGATCCCCGGCAGGGTCGGACCAACAGCACCCGGACGGCGTTCACCATCAAGCGGGTTGGAGGTGTTCATGCAGGTTTCGGTCATGCCATAGCGTTCAAGGATCTTGTGACCGGTACGTTCAAAGAACGCATCATGGGTTTCCGCCAGAAGCGGGGCGGAGCCCGAAACGAACAACCGCATGTTAGCGGTAACATCCTTGTTAAACTGCGGATGAGAAAGCAGGCGGGTATAGAAGGTCGGAACACCCATCAGCACGGTTGATTGCGGCAGGCGTTCAATCACGTCGTCTGCATCGAACTTCGGAAGCAGGATCACCTTGCCCCCATTCATCAACATGATGTTGATGGCCACAAACAGACCATGGGTGTGGAACAGCGGCAGGGCATGCAGCAACGTATCACCCGGCTTGAAGCCCCATGCCTGATGCAGGGTCTTGGCGTTTGAGCCCAGATTGTTATGGGTCAGCATCGCGCCCTTGGAGCGGCCCGTCGTGCCCGATGTATAAAGGATCGCAGCAACGTCGTCCTTGTCGGCCGCGACAATGTCGGTCATGGCGGAGGCATTGGCGGCCTCGTCATTCAGGCTGCCATCGCCGTTTGAGCCGAGCGACAGGACGGCCGCAACATCATTCTTGTGACCGAGTTCCTTGGCCGCATCGATATGCGCCGGACGGCAGACAAAGACGCGCGGCGCGGCATCACCAAGGAAATAGGCGATTTCATCACCGGTATAGGCGGTGTTAAGCGGCAGGTGAATGGCACCAAGCTGCAGGCAGGCAAGATAAAGCGCGATCACATCTGATGATTTGTCGACCTGGGCGGCGACACGGTCGCCCTTGACCACACCGTGGGCGGCAAGGACGGATGCATAGCGCCCCGTGTGATCAAGAAGCCAGGCGAAGCTGCGCTCCGTACCATCGCGTTCGATCAGGAAAGTGCGGGATTTGTCGGCCGGAAAACGGTCCAGAAATGTTTGAAGAAGATTATCTGACATGGTCATACCTGTTTAAATTCCGGCAAGCTGTGCGACGGATTTCGATGTGGCGATCTTTCCGTCATTCATCAGTGCTTCGTGGTTTTTCTCGATATCATCAAGGTGATAGGCGTAATTCACCATCATGCCGCCAGCCTGACGAAGGCCCTTGTCCGACGTATCGCCAAGCCAGTTGAGGCGTTCAAGCTGTGCACCATTGCCCAGATGGAACCGCGCGGTGGGGTCGAGCGGTGATTTGCCGCGTTTGCAGGTCGCAAGATAGGTCGCACACAGTGCTAAGGTCGGCTTTTTGAGGTTCGCGACCTTGACCGGATCATTGACCCAGTCATCTTCGCTCAGCCCTTCAAGGACCTGACCGGCAAGATCGGCATCGTCGGCCTTGCTTTTCTGACGGGTGCGCAACCAGCCCATGAAGCCCGGAATGGGCGACAGGGTGGCAAACTGTTTGAGTTGCGGGAATTCGCGTTTGAGTTCCTCGACCACCTGTTTGATCAGGAAGTTGCCAAAGGAAATCCCCTTGAGCCCGGCCTGACAGTTGCTGATCGAATAGAAGATCGCAGTGTTGGCGGTTTCCGGTGCCTTTTCGTCAATTTCCGGGGCCAAAAGCGCCTGAACGCTATCGGCCAGGCCATGGACCAGCGCGACCTCAACAAAGATCAGCGGATCATCCGGGATCGCCGGATGGAAGAAGGCAAAGCATTTCCGGTCGGTCGCCAGACGGCGGCGCAGATCTTCCCAGCCCTGAATTTCATGCACCGCTTCATAGCGGATCAGTTTTTCAAGGATGGCTGCCGAGGTGTCCCAGTCGATATGACGCAGTTCAAGGAAACCACGGTTGAACCAACTGGTCAGCAGATGCTGCATATCGGCATTAAGCGGTTCAAGATCGCGATTGTTCTTGAGAAGCCCGATCAGGGTTTCCCGCATATCGACAATCGCACGCGTACCACCCGGTGCCATGTTGATCTTGCGCAGGAGTTCCTGACGGACCGGCTCCGACGTTTGGGTCAGAACCGCAAGGTTGGCTTCCGACGGATCCTTGGCAAAGGCCTCGGCCGCCTTGGAAACCTTGGTGCGGTCTGCACTGAAGTCGTTCTGCATCATCTGGAAGAAGGCCAGATGGTCATCTTCCGGCAGGTTTTCCCAAAGACGAACCACTTCGCGGGCAACCGCGGTACCACGTGCCTCACCCTTCTGCGAGACAAGGTCCTTGCACATGGCACCGAGCTGCTTGAGCGGCTCCTGCGGGGTCGAGATCGGCAGATCAAGCAGTTCACGACCACGGTCGGCAATGCTTGAAAGCCAGCTTTTGACAGACATGCCTGACATTAGCGTCCTCCGATGATGGTTTCCGGAAGCCAGGTGGCGATCTGCGGGAAGAAGCACAGAATGACGATTGCCGCGATCATGCACATCACATAGGGGAACGCGCCCTTAAGGATGCTTTGCAGACGGATGTCCGGGGCAATGCCATTGATCACATAAAGGTTCAAACCAACCGGCGGGGTGATCAGGCCGATTTCCATATTGATCGTCAGGATCACGGCAAACCAGTAGGGATCGAAACCGGCATTGATGATCACCGGCAGCAGGATCGGTGCGCTCATCAGGATCACGGCAACCGGCGGCAGGAAGAAGCCACTGATCAGCAGGAACACATTGATGAAGCCCATCAGGACCCAGCGGTTGACCTCAAGGGCTGAAATCCACTGTGCAATCGACTGGGTAATGAACAGCGATGACAGCATGTAGCTGAACAGGCCCGCAGCCCCGATGATGAGAAGGATCATCACCGATTCCTTGGTGGTGTCACGCATGACGTTCCAGATCTGGCCCGGTTTCCACATGCGATAAACGATCATCGCCGTGATCAGGCAGAACAGCGCACCCACACCAGCCGTCTCGGACGGGGTGGCAACACCGCCATAAAGGGCGAATAGAACCGCACCAATGATGACAAGGAAGGGCAGGACGCGCGGAAGGATTTCAAACTTTTCCTTCCAGCTGTATTTGATCACGCCAAGGGCAGCCTGGGCATTGCCCTGACGCCAGGTCGAATAAAGCGACCATGCCATGAACAGTGCCGTTACCAGCAGGCCCGGCAGCAGACCGGCCAGGAACAGACGCCCGATCGAGGTTTCCGTCGAGATGCCATAGACAATCATGGTGACACTTGGCGGGATCAGAATGCCAAGCGTACCGCCAGCTGCGATCGAACCGGCTGCAACCGTATCGGGGAAGCCGCGTTCGCGCATGGCCGGAATGCCCATCTTGCCAATCGCGGCACAGGTCGCAGGCGACGAGCCTGACAGGGCAGAGAAGATGGCGCAAGCACCAAGGTTTGAAATCACAAGCCCGCCCGGAACACGCGTCAGCCAGCGATCGAGAACCGAGTAAAGGTCACCACCTGCACGCGAGGATGCAACGACCGCCCCCATCAGGATGAACATCGGGATGGCAAGGACTTCGAAGCTTTCGAGTTTACCAAACAGGATTTCAGGCAGAAGCGGCAGCGATCCGGTGCCATCAAAGATGATGATGAAGCCGACGCTGACCAGAAGAAGGCCCATACCGACCGGAATGCCGGAGAAAAGAACGAGTGTGGTTGCGATGCCAACGATGGCCGCAAGAAGCAAGGGATCCATGGTGCGGCCTCCTTAATAGATTTCGTCGTGAATATCGAACGGGGTCGATCTGCGGGTAACAAGGGCCAGGAAGTCGGCAAAGAACTGCAGGAACAGCAGGCCGAACCCGATTGGCAACGCGGTATAGGGTTTCCAGAGCGCAACCGCCCAGATGGTCTCGGACAGCCAGCCGCCTTCATAGGCTTCGATCACCAGTTCCAGACCATAGAAGCCAAACAGGGCGCTGATCGCCATGCCGCAGGCAAGGGTCAGGATGGCAAGCGTCATGCGTGCGCCACGCTTGAGATACATCGGGAAGAGGTCGACATTGACGTGACCGCGCAGCAGCTGGACATAAGGCAAACCAACCAGCGTTGCGCCGATCATCAGGAAGATCACGGCTTCGGTCTGCCAGACAGTTGATTCGTTCAGCACATAGCGCATGAAGACCAACTGACAGATGATCAGCATGGCAATGCCAAACATGCTTGCCGATGCAATGCCGCAAATGCGCGACAGGAAATGAATGGTAGCAATCACCCCATCAAGCGGGCCCTTCGGCGCTTGCGACCGGTTTGCGGCCATGGCGTGTTGATGGTCGATCGGCTCGACATCAGGCGGGGGAGGCATATCTGATTTAACGGAATGCGACGCACTTGGTGTCTGCGTGAACTCGTCAGGCAGATCAATCGGAAGTGGGTGCGGGGACATGGCGTTCGACACGCGCGTTCTCCTCTGACGGAACCGTATTGGTCTGTTTATTTATATTTTTGGGAAATGGGGTGGTGCCGGAAGCGCCGGCACCACCATCACTTCGCGTCAAGAGTCGATCACTTGACCGCAAGTGCCATATCAAGAAGTTCCTGACCGTTCGGGGTCTCTTCAACGAACTTCTTGTAAGAGGTTTCCTTGGCAAGGTTCTGCCATGCAGCGAAATCGTCATCGCTCAGATCAGCGATTTCAACACCGTTTTCCTTGAAAACGTCGATGCTGTCAGAGTCCTGCTTGCGGCCTTCGGTGGTGTAGTACTCTTCGGCCTTTTTCGCAGCAGCAGCCAGGGCTTCTTTCTGTGCGTCATTGAGCTTGTCGTAGCTCTTCTTCGACATCAGAACCGGCTGATACATGAACCAAAGGGCATTGCCAGCCGCCGGGGTGTAGCATTTTACCTGTTCGTAGATACGATAGGACACGAAGCTCGATGAGCTGGTGTTGGTCGCATCAAGAACGCCGGTCTGCATGGCCGGATAGATTTCCGAGCTCGGCATTGCGGCGATGGATGCACCGGCACCTTCAAGCATCTGCTCGAACGACTTGCCAGCTGCACGGATCTGCAGGCCTTTTACGTCTTCCGGCTTGTGGATGCAGCCCTTGGTCGAGGCAAAGCCACCAGCCAGCCAGCCCTTGGCAACCGTTACAACACCTTCTTCGTTCAGGAGTTCTTCGATTTTACCCATGAACGGGGATTCGTTGATGCGGTTGGCGTGGTCATGGTTTTTAACCAGTGCCGGCATCAGGGTCAGGTTCGCAGCCGGAACGCGACCACCGGCATAAGCCAGCGGATACACGATCATGTCGAGCTGGCCACGTGTCATCGGGGTCCACTGTTCTTTTGCCTTGAACAGGGAACCGGACGGGAAGATCTGGATTTCCAGATCAACATTTGCGGCTTTGACTTCATCGGCAACGATCTGTGCAACCTTGTGACGGATGTCGCTGGTCGACCACTGGTGAGACAGCTTGAGAGTCTCGGCACCAGCAGATGCGGACATGCCAAAGGCAGCAACAGACATGGAGATAGCGGCGACGGACGCCGTAAGAGTCTTTTTGAAAATCTTCATCTTTTCCTCCCGGATGAAGCATGCGTTTTAAGTGCATTGTGACGGCTTTTGCGCGTCTTTTTATTGATGCGGTCTTCGCATTGGTTAAAAGCGTTACAGATTTCTGGCATGCTGTCTATGCAATTTTGTATACCAGAAAGGCATTTTGCAGTGCCACAAATCCGCGCCCTAGTATTTGCGGCAATGTCCGGGAAAACTGCGGGTGAACTTTTGCGATGCAGCAGGAAATCCCCGCAAAGCAGCATCGAAAAGGCTTTGATTGGTACCAGAATATGTGTTCTGGTATACCAGTAGGGGATGATGAATGAGGGCGCACATGTCGCAAAACGGAAAGCTTGCCACCGATCTGGTCCAGAAACTTGAACGCGATATCGTGACCGGTGTGCTCAAGCCCGGCGACAAACTCGATGAGCGTTCCTTAAGCGAGCGTTTTGGCGTATCGCGTACGCCGGTTCGTGAAGCACTTCAAACCCTTGCCGGGTCGGGGCTGGTTGCGACCATGCCGCGCCGGGGCACCATTGTGGCCTCTATCACCGTTGCCGAATTGATCGAGATGTTTGAAGTCATGGCCGAGTTGGAGGCCATGTGTGCACGTCTGGCGGCGCGCCGTATGCCACGCGTGGATATCGACAACCTGATTGCGCTATCGGATGAATGCAACGCGCTTAAGGATCATGCGGATGCCGATGCCTATTACGAGGCCAATGTCCGCTTCCACGAGGCGATCTATGCCGGATGCCGAAACAGCTTCCTTGAACGCCAGACCAAGAATGTCCGCAACCGGCTGGCACCGTATCGTCGCTTACAGCTGCATCGCCCCGGGCGTTTGAAGACATCCAATAATGAACATGCCGATATCCTCAGCGCCATTTCCAATGGCGAGGCGGATACCGCTGGCAAGTTGATGCAGCAGCATGTGGCAGTTCAGGGCGAATCGCTTAATGATTTGCTTGCGATTGTGCCGCGTGGGTACCTTGAGCCGTTGGCCAGCTAATTCCCGTTTTAAACTGCGACCAAATGCGTGACCTTTTGCAGTGGGTGGGTTAAAACGCGCTCATGGCAAAGAAACGTTTGGATCAGTTGCTTGTGGAACGCGGATTGGTGGAAACCCGGTCCAAGGCGCAGGCTTTCATCATGGCAGGCAATGTCTTTAGCGGCGAGCAACGGCTCGATAAGCCGGGCATGCCGTGCAAGGAAGACATTTCCATTACGCTGCGCGGGCAGCCCCATCCGTGGGTATCACGCGGCGGCCTCAAGCTTGAAAAGGGTCTGGCTGAATTCGAGATCGATGTCACCGGTTTCATCGGTGTCGATGTCGGGGCCTCGACAGGTGGTTTTACCGATGTGTTGCTTCAGAACGGGGCGGCCAAGGTCTATGCCGTTGATGTCGGGCAGGGGCAGCTTGACTGGAAGCTGCGCAACGATGACCGCGTTGTCGTCATGGAAAAGACCAATGCGCGCCATCTGACCGAAGAACAGATCCCCGATGCCATTGATATCGTTG
>TARA_B100000674_G_scaffold468321_1_pt1 | contig 16710 bp, 18 predicted proteins | sample TARA_B100000674 | Tara Oceans TARA_B100000674 (sample SAMEA2622759) | marine metagenome | biome: marine biome (ENVO:00000447); feature: surface water layer (ENVO:00002042); material: "saline water (ENVO:00002010), including plankton (ENVO:xxxxxxxx)" | depth 5 m
TCGTTTTAAATATTGTAACCAATATCTGACTATTTTTTCTTCTTCGTCAAGAGTTAGATAACGAATAGTAAAATCTTTGAATACATTGTTTTTCAAATCGATACATCCAATAATACAAATTTTAGGAATTTCATCACGTATCTCATCATTAAAGTAACTACTTCTTTCCTCTAGATTAATTACACTCTCGAAATCTAATACAATTGAGTCAGTTTTATCCTTGATATGATTGATAAATTCTCTAGATTTAATGCGTCTCGGTGAAATTTTTAATTCAGATTGCCGATTCATATGAATCATCTTTTCTTGGATTCTTCTTCTTTCAGTTTCTTTAACCTCATAAGGATAAATATTATTAAGCAATAAAGAGTCTTGCCATGTATAAATTCCTTTATCATGTAACAGACATCTTTTATGATATGAAATATTCCACACCAGTGTTATTTCTTGTATCTCTTCAGCTAACCTCTTCTTTTCATTGTACCATGGACCCGTTTTAATATTCATATTTGGATATAATTCAGTGATCGTTGGTTCCGGATAAATTAACCATTCATCATAATACTGATTTAAATTATCTATCCATGCCAAAGCATGTTGTATCTTATCTCTCATATCATTATCAAAAACATATCTCCCAACAACGCTTTTCTTTTTCAAGATACACTCTTTATGTCTGTATTCTTTAGCGAATAATATACCATAATCATTATAACCTAGAATCTCATTACATAAATATATTTTACATTTGTAATAATACAATAGATTATCATTAATCAAATCTGTCATATCTTTATTAAAGTTTACCGTTTGATAAACTATGTCGGATACAATATAGAGAGGCAAATCAGACATATGTACTTCATTGAATATTTCTTTAAAGATATCTCTGTGAATGATAAAATCGGGTATGACACTCATATCATATCTTTCATGATACAAAATGGGTCTAATAAAGATACACTTTTGTTTCTCTTTTATTTTAGTCTTTACGAATTCATATTCTTGATCTTTATGAGTTTCATAATCTGAACTCATTAAAAACTGTATAAAATTTCCTTTGTATGAATGTTTCTTTTCTCTTAGTTCTATTTCAAATCGCGTCGGTTCAGAACACTCATAAGTGTTATATATCTGATTTATCTTTTCAAACCAATCAGATAAAGGGTCATTAATAATATAATTTTTCAAATCATGAAATGAAATCATATTAATAAGATTAATTATTTTTAATTAAATTTTAAACTTTATAGTGAATTAATTAAATTGATAAGTTTTTCTTTCACTTGTTTCATGGATTTTCTTTTGGTTTTCTTGCTCTTGCGCTTACCGGATTTCTTACGTTTGCCGGTTTTCTTGCGTTTGCCGGTCTTCTTGCGCTTACTCGATTTCTTTTTTGATTTCTTTTTAGAACGCTTTTTGCGTTTGCCTCTTCCACTCCTGCCGCCTCCACTTATTTCAGAGGAACTATCACTTTCACTTTCAATGAGATCCTGCGATAATGGATCATCACCTTGACCACCATCTTCTGGATCAGGTAAGGGTAAATCAAACTCAGCCAAATATGACATTACTTCTACAATCCATTCATCACGTTTATTTTCTAAAAGACCACCTGGGACAAATAGTCCTTCTATTTTTTGCCTGGCAACTTGGTAACCATAAGATTTAACAACGCCTTCTACTGCCTTTTTAATTAAATTCTGTGTTGCCGACAAAGTATCTGGGTCTATCATTCTTAAATCGCCTGCATTGTTAATTACAGTTATTAAGTTTCCTACGGGGGTTTCATATGTTACTAATTTGGTTGGATCATAATCCGCGCGTCCGAGTCTAATATTCAACAAATCAAATTGAAATTTTAATGAATATTTATATAATTCCAGAAAATCTCTGCTTAATTTGGGACAAGCACTAAAATATAATTTTGGATTATATAGTATTAAAATAAATAATCTTGATCCATGATTTAATATTTCTTCAACAGTCCACGAAGATTTTTCTTTTCTAATAAATTCGGTTAATATAAGGAATTCTGGTTCAGTCAAAGGTATACCCTCAATGATTAATACGTTTTCTCCCGTTTCTCTGTCTATCACATTACCTTTTAACCATTCAATATTATTACATTTTTTTAATACTGATAATAATTTTAACATAGTATAAAGATAAACCATTACAAATCTCTTGACACGGCGTCTCTGTGTTTCTTCATCAGAAGGATTCGTTATATTTGCGAATGGACTCGCGAATAAAAGTTCTTTTTGATTTAACAAAGTCTCTAATATAAATCTCATTATCTGACCAGCGCGTCCAGCCGCCTCTTCAGCTGCTTTCACTGCCATATTAAATAATAGGATCAAACTGAGAACACCCACCTTTACGGTGCGACTGGAAACATACACTGTCGCATCAATACCAAATTTTACACCTTTTTCAGAAAGAGATTTAATAATTCTACCCCAATTAAATACACTTTCCCTTAATAATTCTCCTACCCATCTAGCAGTTCCAACATCAAAATATATTGGGAAAGGGAAATTAGGGAAAGAAGTTCCTGGTCCTAAAACCTTTTCATAACCAGTAAGAGGTTGTGATGGTAGTGGATTTACTAAGCAGCTCACTGATCCATCTTGCCCTGAAGCAGCCATTGATTCAGATTGAACAGCGGAATATTCTATCATGATGCGCTTAAATAATTCAAACACATTATTACCCGATTCTAATATATCGGTTGTATTATCACTAGGTTGTGGATTAAACGATCCGATAGCCCATTTAAGTTGAGATGCTAATCGGGGTTGTAATCCCATTTCACCTTGTTCTTCGGTATCTATTCTAAGTGTTTCTGGGTCAGAATCATCTCTTGGTTCATCTTCTCTCGGTGGATTATTACATAATTCAATTAATGTAATCCAAAGCGAACCTGTAGAAGGTGTTATATCTTGACCTGGTAACATTTGTTGTATAGTTCTTAGGGTATCATTATCACCGCTCATCAATAGTGTTTTTAAAGCACCATATACATCATGTAATCTGGGACCAGATGGAGGTTCTGGAGGATCTACTTGTAGTGAAAGTTGTTTGGGTGTATCAGAATCTTCCATAAGATCTTGGCTACCTTGACTTCCTTCACCCGTCCAATCACTTAGCCCCCCCCAATCTCTAGTAGGGTCCACCTTTCTTACTTTAGGTTGAATTATATATTCTTCATCTTTATCTTCAGATCTACCCCTTTTCTTATTCATTTATATTTATATTAATATTTAGATAATTATTTTGCGGAATATATTTTCATTTAATATCTATATAAAGATATAGATATATATTTAAATAGTATGATTTATTATTCAGAAGATACAGTTAATGATTTATTTCATGATGAAATATTTTTAAAAGATTGCGAAGATTATAAAAATTCGAACGATGAACTAACAAAATGTATGAAGTTTATCAATAATATTGAATTAAATAAGAAATATTTCAGACTTGAAATGAATAAACGAAGAGGTTATAAGAAACGCCAACAATATAAGGAAACTGATACAACATGTATTAAAGAAGTTAATAGTCTCTTGAATAAATTAACTGATAAAAATATATTATCTATAAGAACAAAGATTAAAGACAAACTGGGTGATAAAATCTATCTAAAAAATTTAACTATAGATAGTATACTCGAAAAGTGCATCATACATACACCATACATATCATTATACTTAGATTTGATTAATTATTTATATGGCATTGATAATAATAATATGATTCAATCATCAACTGATAAACTATATCAATCAATTCAAAATATTGAGTTTAAAGAAGAGAGCGATTATTTGCGCATGTGTGAACGCAATAAAAAATTAGATAAACTGATAGGACATTCATTATTAATCACCGAGTTAGAAAAGAAAAAGATTGTTACCGGTAAAATTCATCCCGCATTGGAAACATTAATGGAAAATTTAACCGTATATGATGAAGATGAAGAAAAATATAAATGTGTTCAGTGTTTATACAATATTTTCAAATCTTATTATGGTGAATACATCTTACCAGAGGGATATAATCAAAAGCTAAAAACACTAATTGATAATGAAAAGTCCATGAAAATTAAATTTAAAATAATGGATATCTTGGAGCGTAAATAAAGTAAACGAATTCAAGTAATTATATATATACATTTCTATTATGAATCCCACCAATAAAATACTTATCATTGTACATTTTTCTATTTTTTCATTCATCATTTTATATTGATTATATTATAAAAGATGATATCAAATTTATATTTACAAAAGATTGCTATCTTATTATTTTTCATCATGTTTGTATATTCGGGATTCAATAAGATTCCAAATTTTACAAAACTCGTTTCAGGTTTAGCGAAGAAAACACATCTACCGTTTCCGATAAATGAATTGGGTATGATTGGTGTTATACTTTTAGAAACTATAGGGGCATTAGTTGTTGTTTATTATTTCTTAATCGGAGAAAATAAATACATAAGCAAAGAAGTAGTTAAGTATATTGTATCTTTATTTATACTATTCATGATTGTCGTAACACCTTTATATCATCCTCCCACGGATAAAATCATACCATTTTTGGCGAATGTAACTACAACGGGTGGATTTTTATTAATCTATAACTTATTATAAATGATATCAAATGAATCTTTATTTTTAGTATTTAACGCATTGGTTGGATTTTTTAGCGATATAATATTAAATATCATAGCAAAGCATGATATTTATAAACCAATTACTACATTAAAACTGTATTTTGAAGATAAAACCATGTTTCAAGCCGCATTCTATGCTTTACTAACTGTTGTCATCATTGTAGGAATTATCATGAAATTATTTCAACTATTTTACAATAAATACTTACCAGAAACAAAAAAAGAAATATTTATTTATTTTATCCTAACATTTATCGTAGGATATATAGGAGATATTGTAATTTATAAATTAAATATCTTTCCTCTCTTAAAAACATATTATAGAGTTGTTGGGAAGGGATTATGGGGTTCTCTTGCGATATTATTTTCAGTTGGGGTGTCTTTATTAGGTTTATATATTTATGAAAATAATGGGATTTAATATATTAATAAATTTTTTATGGTTTATATTATAAAAATGAATAAATTACATATTGGACATATAGTATTATTGTTGATAATATTATATTATTTATATTATTTATATTCTTTAAGCTGTAATTGTAAAGAGAATTTTAGTGTTGGAGCACCAGATGTCAGTGGATGTAGCGGAAGAGTTGCAGATTGTGGCAATCCTGATATTGCAAATAGATGTCCTGATACATGTTCTCAAGCACGACTTTCTTATAGAATAATGAGAAGGGATCCGGACGATGACTTGATCGTTCATGGGTCCGATATTGAGTCGGGAACCAGAATATATCATGTAGACCAAGATCAAAATAATAATAAAGAATATTTTGCTTTCTATATAGAGGAGGATGGTATCGAAAGGTTTTATTTAGATACGCATATTACACGTCCAGCACAGGGGGGACTCGATGGGGAGCTAATGATAATTCCTGAAGATGAATTAAATGAAAATTATGAATTACTTTCCCATAAAATAATGGGAAGGTCCCGCCCGCCCACCCACAGCGACTCAGTACCGGGAACCAAAATATATCATGTAGACCATGTCAGAAATGATAATAAAGAATATTTTGCTTACTACTGGCAACAAGAAGACGCTCCCATAGACGCTCCCAAAGATTTTTATTTAGTACAGATTGATAATAGCGACGGGCTTGAATTCATAAGAAGTCATATTACTGAATATGATTTAAATACATATTATAGATTATTTCTGCCTCCTTCACCACCACCTAGTCCACCATTGTCTCAAAATATCCTTTATATAACGAGTCTCTTTTCGCATGCATGTAATTTACCATTTACGCATAGCGACGGTCGTATTATCGAAGGAGACACCCCTAATCAACTGGGTGGACATACTTATTATGACATGGGAAGACGGAATCAACCGGATTTGGGCGACGGACATATCCCATGTTGTGATATAGCCAGATCATTATTTGGTTATAATGTTGAGATGATTAATGAATTATCGGATGAGGGAGATGAAGGTCTTCTTAAAAATAATTTAACAAATTATATGCTAGGTTGTATAGAAGGGGGGAATATTAGTGATATACCGGGGGGGTCACCCGATGAAGCGCAAGAAGGACTAGATATGCTTTTATCTGAATGTCAAGGTAGGCAATGTCTGAACGGTGGTATTTTAAGATATGAGGGGAGGGGGGAGGGTTACAATTGTGATTGTGAATGTCCGCAAGGGTGGGAAGGACCTGCCTGTCAAAGGGTAAGCGCCACAACCGCGCAACGCACAAACCAACCGAGGGGACGTTGTGGTAATTCTAATTATGGTGATAATTGCGAACTAAATTGTGGAGATGGTTTTAATAAATTACGGGAATGGCGAAGAGCACGCTGCATTAGACCAGGACAACCACATCCAGGAAATTATAGTTGTAGTGCGGAACAACAAGCTGAATACAATTCCTTTTTGCAAAATTGTGGGTAATATATAGGGAGTAAATAAAAGTTTATAGAATTCACTGATTTTGATTTATATATATAATATTATTATCGTAATCTATATACATATAACCATGATATAAATCATTATAACCTAATATCTTTTTCCCTACGCCAACTAAATCTTTGGGTAATATTTTAGCGTTACGCATTTTTAATATACCTTCACTCCCCTTTTCTTTAACTCCTTCTAATATTTGTGGTCCAGTAGATAAATATTGTGAATATAATGTTCCAGTATCTACTAATAATTTATTCTTATTACCTTCTTTGTCTAATATAAAAACATTCATCCTCATTATATTGTTATCGTAATGCATAAGACCCTTAAATGTATAATCAGTTGGTATTGGAGCACCTACAATCATCTTTTCATTTTTAAAATCTATCATTATACTGCGTTTTGATACTGTTTTAAATAATACATCTGTAACGCCGTATTTTTTTAATGGATGTCCATTATGTATATGGGCTAAACCAAATACACCGTTTACTATTTCTCTTTCTTTTAACATGTTATCTTGTTTATCTATTGCCATTAATCCTACTGGCATCTTATGTGGTTTATTATCAATGCGTATATCCTGATATATATTTATTGGTGGTGTACCACCTTGTAAATAAACATAACCGCTACTATTTAAATCATCGTAATTGATATTATTTTCATCTAAATTTTTTTTCAAATCATTTCTACTCATTATTAATAAATCAGTCAATAAATGAGACCCTGTATCTAATTGATAAAATCCACTATATTTTTGTAATTTACGCTTCCATACAAATTTATTATTTTTAACATCACCAATATAAATTGGCGCCATTAAATCTTTAATCATTATCTGTGTTCCCCATGGATAAACATGTAAATTGTATACTTCTTGATTATCTAATAAATACTTATCACTTTTACAAAATAATAATTTATATGATAATATTAATAGTATTATTACAAGTATCATAGAGATAAAAAAAGAAATATATTTAAAATTCGGTAAATTATATTTCATTATAATTATAAATATATTTCTTTTTTTATCTTAATATTTATCATTAAAGATATAAATTAGAAATTTTAGAAGTATTGATTATAATCGCATTAGCATCTTTTTTTAGTGAATATTATCATTAATCGGCATACATGTTTATAAAATACTCTAAAAAATAAACTCTTTTATATAATCTTCAATCTCATCTCTGTGCATATATAACCAATGTAATGTAATACTATTTTCAATATTTTCATTTAAATCATATTTATCTTTATCTCCAATTTTTTTTATTTGTTTCCTAATATCTTTTAAAATTGGCAGTTCACCAATACCTTTTTCGAAATTAGATAAATTTTTATATATAATTTCTGCTTTTTCATCTATTGGTTTTTTCCAATCTTCTCCACTATCTATATTCATTTGAGCTACAACATAATGTTTATTTTCTAAATTATGAACACTTCTCTTTATTAATTTATTATTACGAGTATCAATACCATTATAAATCCATATATCTTTCCTTGTAATGATAGCATTTTTTCTAGCACGATCTAATGTATTATTACCATAAAATAAATCACTAAAATACATCTTTTCTTCAGGTAAGAAAACTATATCAACTTTATTTATTACATTCCTTATATTTATATTTATATTTAATACATTATTATTAATACTCACTTTAAAGGGATTTAATATTTTTCCGAATATCTGGTACATGTTTAACCAAACTATCCCTTTAAAAAATTCGGTGATATTTAAACAAAACTTACTATATGATTCACTATATTTCTGTCCCTTTTCCATCTGATATTCGTGTAAATATTCGCAATCAACATTATTACACACATCTATTTTGAAAGCATATCCGACATCTTCTCTATCTTTCCCATCACTTTCAATTAATTTCTTTTTTATTTCTTCTTGTCTCCCAATGAATTTATTGCATTTTTTTATGTTGCGATTATCACCTTTTTTGGTATATTTTTCTAAATCGTTCCTTTTAGCCATAATACGCATATCAATTTTCTTTAGAGCATGTTTTAAAGTTACCTCTTTTTTAGATAATTCACCATCTTCAACTAAATATGAAATAAAAACCAAATATAGTTTTTGTAAAGGATTTAATTCATCTATTCTTTTTCTTTTTCCTAATGTACTATTTAATATACTCATTGTCATACATAAACTATTGCACTTGATTTCTTTTATGATATTTTTATCTTTTAGTACTTTCCATCCTCTATTAAAACCGGTTTTTAAGTAAGGTAGTAATAAATAATCATCTTTGTCTAGTAAGTCATGATAAGAAGATGTTAATGTTTTATAAGCATGATTTAATAATTCTATATATTTCTTAGCTTCACGTCTATTGCGAATACTGCGCTTTTGCTTATTCGTTTTACTCCGCTTTTTCCTCTTTGTCTTGCGTTGTGTTTTTGCCATATATATATAAATATATATATATAAATATATTATTATTATGGATCCCGAAATAAAATCAAAATTAAATAGTTTAGAATATAAACTCATTGATTTAGAAGTAAAATTAAATACTATTTTAGAGTTGTTAGAAAAAGATGTTCAACCAAACTGTAAGAAGATGAGTAGTCATATAGATTTTGTAGACGGTGTATACGAAACTGTAAAAAGTCCTTTAGGATATATCTGTAGTAAAGTAAGTGTTCAAAGTGGAAATAAAGAAGAATATAGCTTAACTGATAAAAAATAATTTATTGCAAGCTTTTTAGGAGCTCTTCATAAAATTTACGATTATTTTTCTTGCTATTATTCTTTTTTAAGTATCGAAATATATAATAATCATCTTTCACTAATGATATATTCATTGTAGTTGTTTTTAATGTTACTTTCATTTCTGTAATTTTAATGACTATACCTTTTTTATGAATTTTACCAGATGACTTTTTAACACATACTAACCGATCATTTAAAAACAATGTATCTAAATCTTGAACATATTCATGATTTGACAAGGCTTTTGTAGATTCATCTGGTAAATATTGTAACAATACCTTTTGTTTATCATCATATATTTCTAGGATGTTTTTCAATGGTTCCATTTATACATTACTTATTATTTTATCTTTGAATAAAAAAATATAATTTACATTATAAATGATAGAGTTAATATTATTTGTAATTGTTGCATTTTTATTATATCACTTTATGTGTAAATGTGGAAAAGAAGGGTTTGACGGTGGGCCTCCTGTACGAATAAATGAGTGTGATATAGTTCCTCCTTATAGGAGATTCGATTGCAAAACTTCATATGATTATTGTATTAATAATAAAGGTAACCCCGTTTATTCTAAAGCTGATCAGACATATTCATGTAATTGGAGTGGATCTAATAATTTTAATAAATGTTCAGAAATAAATGATTGTGCTCAACCGACAGAAAAAGAATTCCCCAAGCAGTTTAAGAAATACAAGGAAAGGCTCAAGAGAGGGGAAGGTCCTACTGATTGTAAAAGTAGCACTGCTATGAACAATGATTTTTGTGAATTAACAAGTATGATAGATGGTAAAAAAAGAATAGGTATATGTCTCGATGGTACTTGTTATGAGAGAGGTGATAATTGCCAAAAACCTATTGGAAAATTATGCCCCGATAATAGTAATCCGGAGTGCATTGATCAGACGGTGAATTCTGCAATTAGCTGTGGATGATTCAAAAAAAATTGATCCATTTAATTCATCCAGTTGTTAAATTTCATCATTTAAACTTTTTTATCTTTGAATAATCTATAAGATAAGATTATTATTGATATATAAAATAAGTAATCATAATTGATAAAGTCAAATGAACTTTCAAATTCAAATTCATGATGGGAGTTACTCATATTAAATAAACACTCTGATAAAATATATCTTGAAATAATAGTTATCAATAATAATATTAATACAAATATTTGATTATGAATTTCATTGAAATATAGTGAACCAAAAGTTAATGAAGTAGTAAATAATATATGGGAAAGTTGTATTTTGTCTAGATTTTTATCGCTTTCTCCACTAAGTAATATAAGTTGACCAATTATCATTAATAATAGTAATATTTGATCATGTAATTTACTTTTAGTGAATAAAAATAGTGTTAATATATTTGTTATTATAGCGGGATAAATTAGATTAATACTATCACTCATTTAAAATTATATAAATTAATATAGATAATTATGATTAAAGATCTAACAAAGATTAGAGAATTATTAATAGATTATGTTGAGGTAGAAATGCCATATGATTTTAATAAAGGATGCGATATTCAATATGTAACATGTAGTTTAGATGAAGAAGGTAATATTGATATTAGTAATGAATCATTTTATCCAAATTGTAAATTTATCCGCAGATGTAATGATAATTTAATAGTTGAGTGTAACGGATTAACAAAATACGTTCCAATTTATAGAAGAGATAAAGTCGGAAATATTATTTATAAGAGTCGTTTTTTTATCTTGGAAGAAAATGAAGATGGGATAGTTGATAATCAAATGGGTGGAGGGAAAAAAGAGGATATTAGAGAATTAAAAGATACGATTGAATATCAGCAAAGTATCATAGAAAAATTAACTGAAAGGATAAAATATGTTGAGATTGAAAAACATGAGGTTCAAGGGCAAATATCAACTTATGAAGAATTATTACAAGAGGGTCGTTATAAACTCAAAGAATTGAGTTTAGAACTACGAGAAAAAACAGATAAATTAAATCATTATGAAGAAATAATTCCAAAGTTAATTAATAGTCGTAGATAATATTTACATGGGGTGATGGTCTCCATACGCATGTTCTACACCTTCTAAATAACTATCATCTTCATGTCTTTTAGGTAACCCTCTTTTAACTCGTAAGAACAGATCTTGTAATTCGGGTTTATGAAGAATACTTCTTTCAATTTTTTTAGGATCACTATAACTATAATAAGGATTTCTTAAATCATGAGAATCTTTTTCTAATTCTTCCGCGTAGATACTATTAATATCTTCTTCTGGAAAAGCACCTGGTATTAATCTAAATTGAGAATCTATATCAGTATTAAAATCATAAGATTCTTTACCCGGATCATCCTCACAAATAGGTGAGTGATAAAAGTGATCATAACTTCTTATCTTATTAACGTCTAAAAATGCACTAAATGTTCCTTTTAGAGGTAAACTGACTTGATTCCGTTTCACTCTATAATTACTATTTGGAAATCGCTTGAATGGATAATCAGGAGTAGATTCTACTTCTTGTCTACAAGCGTAAAACTGAGTATCATCTGGTTTATTTGGAACCGCTGCATTCATTTCATATATCTGTGTATTCATGTTTGTATAATTTTCGGTATAATTCTGACAAAAAATATACAATAAACAAAATAATAATATTAAAACGTGTATTTTCATAAATACTATAATTATGATTAGATAATAAGTTTACAATTTAATTGATTAACTATTTTAACTTCCCGTACTACCAAACCCACCATTACCTCTTTCAGAGTCTGATAGAGTATCTACAAGTGTTAAGTTAATGGGTTCTAGAAAACGACCACAAATCTGAAATAAACGCTGACCCTTCTGAATATCAAATGGTTCATCTGAAATATTATCTACAACAGCCATTATATTTCCACGATATCCCGCATCAATGATACCTACGCTATTTGCTAAGCGAAGGGGAGTCTTGCTAATACTCGATCGCGGATAAAGATAATAGCATACATTTCTTCCATTATCATCTGATAGACCTTCACACTGAATCTTAAGATCAATCTTAGCTGTTTCATGAGGTGGAATAGTTAAATCTCCGGGACAGTATAAATCTAAACCAGCATCTCCTCTTGTCTCGCGATTAACATTTGATGTTTCTAAAGCATCATCTTGATACAGTGTTTTGACTTCATCATTGAGTGCTCTTAGTAGTAACTTCATATTTAATATTTGTTCTTAATGTATTTTTAAGTGATTTAATCAAATTTTATTACACTTTCATAAATATCATGCGAATTTTAAGATATTTGTTCATTGGTAATTATATGATTAAATGTTTAATCTATTGGTATTTAGGAAGAAGGTGTTGGCTGCTGAGAAAGAGATCCTCAATTACCTCCTCCTCCAAACATACTGAAAGTAGACCTTCTGCTTCTAACTCCCAATTCACCACCACCTCATCCACCTCTCATAACCTTTTTTGTTCTTTTATTGCGATAAGATTTACGCTTACCTTTTCTAGTTTTTCTTGCTTTTTTCTCTTTTCTTAAGGAAGCTTTACGCGAAATCCTGCCCCCGGATCTGTATGTTCTTCTACCCCCCCGTTTTTTCATAGATCTACTTTTTGCCATATTTATAATATAATTTAGATAATATTATTTATATTTATATAGTATAAATGGATATTGATTTGGAAACTTGTATTCTCGCATTTTTAATTGGCTTCGCTCTTCACCTTCTTGTAAACAAAGTGTTCATAGTGGAAGAAGGAGTATATAATCCTAAAACAGGGGGTGGTATTAATCCTAAATGCCCTACATATGACCCTAATGCATGTGGTGAGGGAAAAGAATATAGATGCTTTAATACACAAGAACGTGCGATCGCTTGTGATCGAGATTTTGACTGGTGTAATAAAAACAAATTTAGGTGGTGTGGAGAAGATTACGGACCCACTTATGTCAGTGAATACCTATTCGATGGCAGTGATTTTGACAACACCAGTAATAGTGTCTTTACATCATACTTGAAAGATATTTATAAGAATAATAGAGAAAAAATATGGACAGAAAATTTATCACCTTCCAATATTCATTATCCTCCACCTATTTCCGTTCAAAGTATTAGTATCACTATAAATAGTGATTCGGGGACTAAAACTTTAAAACTGGATAGATTGTTAATGTGGTTTGATGGTAGGCTTATATTGACTAGTTCCGATATTCTTAACAAATATAGAACGGAACAGCTTTATGATATTGATGGTATTCCACCAGATGTAAAATTAAATAGTGTAGAATTTCATACAACTGATTCTGACTGTGTAGGTGGGAGATTTTTCATAACGATTGATGGTATTAATAGTAATTGCCCCATTAAAAATACCGAAATAAGAGATTATACTATTTATGGGGTTGATAATTCTCAGGATAATTCTCAGGATGAAACTTATTCATTACGTGTGGATTTTGGTTATAAGGAACCGAATATTAACCACACCATCGGGGGTCGGGAGCCAAGTACATACTTTTGGGAAAATCCATCGAACCCCGCGATAAGTTACGGAAACGGTATTAAAGGCATATCAATTGAATATAAATATTAAATAATATTTTCTCTACATTGAGGACAAGAATTATTATTAGTTAACCATAGTTTGATGCAATCTTTATGAAATACATGATTACATTCTAAATCAACTATTTTATCTCTCTTTTTATATTTCTCTAGGCAAATACTACATTCATCTAATAATAAATTATCTGCTGAATTAATCTTTCTAATATTTAATTTATAAATCTTATATTTCTCCTTACAATCTTTATAACATTGATTTAATACAAGATGTATTGATGGATAACAAGAAATGAAAAACATAATACCTAACATTGTATAAATTGTAGAACGACTATAATCACAACAGGTTTCATCTGTGTCATTATGAGTATTATAAAAGTATTCCATGTATTATTAAATCATATTATAATCTTTTAATCGGTGTCTACATTAGGTGAAAGACACAACTTAATATGACCCAAATTCGCAACATCGTAGCGAATTACCAATGGATAATTGTTTTAATTTAAATTCTGATTAGATACGGTAAATTTATATAATTCATATATAGTATCAAAGTCTTCATCGGTTCATTTAGATATCGCGCTCCTATTTAATTCACTTCCAACGCCAAGGGCACGAGTAAAAAAATTGTATATTAAAATGCCCCCATACCACTAATATTATATTCTTACTTGGAAGATTTGATAATTATCCTCTCCAGGGGTGTAAATAACCATACTTATTATTAACTGAAAGTTTTAAATGTTCAGAAATTGGTTTAATTAGTTCTTCGCATCTTTCTTTATCAATGAGATTGCCATAATGATGGGCATATATTGCTTTTGGTTCAGAGAATCTTTTCCCATTAAATTCATTAATTAGATTTCTTGCTCTTGCTTGACCTCTATCACTCAGACTACCAGTATACGATTGTTTCTCCCCATGACGCACTATATACACTATATAAGGTCCTGTATTAAATTATTGGCAACGATCTATGTTAAATTTATTATAATAATTATTAACGAATCCTTGTGGACCCATATCTTTATCGCACGGATTATCATTGGATCGTAAATCCTCATTAAACAAATGTTTAATAATCCAAAATATATCATAAACTACTACACGTGTCTCTTTTGGTGGAAATACGTATAAATTATCGCAATTAACTGCTAAAGTGTATATTCCATCAAGTACTTCATTACCGGAATCAAGACCCGTGACCTCCTTACTACTTGTGTCAAGGATCTTTTTCTTTGTCGGATCTGTTATGTCTATAACACCCACTACACCTTTAAATAAATCATCCATCAAAAAATCATCTGCGTATTTTATTTCTAATGGAAGGAACGCATAATTCCTCCATAATTTTACACGGTTCATAAATGAGAAATCGCTATCTTCAATAATTTTTAACTCATCACTTACCGTGTTAAGAATACCAAATCTACCCGGATATCCCCACCCAGAAAGATATAAAGTAAAATCATTATATCCATATGAACCTTGATATGGTTCCTCAAATATTGGTTGATCAATTCTAGATGCACCAACGAGTTGTCCACCCACCGGACCTCCATTATTAGTTATATAACTTACGGAGACGTCAGAAGGACGATCGATATTAAATGAATTGTGTAGATTTACACGGGCGATTCTCATATCGTGCTGCCAGCTATGCATTATTATCCCCCCCGTATATATAACATGTGGGCAAGTAGGTGAAATATTAATACCCTCGGGATAATGTACATCAACAGGGATTTTTATTATCTTTAAATTCTTGAGTACTTCAGAATTTGGTTTTTTTTCAATTACATCTGTTATGTCTACTATAATTACAGAATTAGTAGTTGCAAAACCACTTGAACAAATCGCGTATGCTCTATTATTAAATTTTGTACATTCTACATGTAGTATAGCGTCTGTTTCACTACTTAAATCTAAGCTTATAATTGGAGAGAGTACTATATCTAAATCTAATCTAAATATATGTAATGTAGGGCGACTATCCTCAAGCATCTTATTTTTATATGCGTCTCCACTGGGTCCCCTCCCCAATTCTGCTACAATTAAAAAATTGTCAAGTTTAAACAAACCTTCTACCGGAGTGTCAAGTGTCCATCCTTCTAAAAATTTGAATTTTTTACCACTCCATCCAATATCATATTTGAATAATCCACCACCTCTCAAATTATCATCCTCGTCCGCATCTGGATGACCTCTACATGTAATCCACAATGTAGTGGGATCATCGGGAAAATTCCGAGCTCTTACAGGGTGTTTTAAACGACCATCGACCATCGATTGAATAATATTTTGAGTATATTCTGTTTCGACGCAGCAGTCTTTATTTTTACTAATACAATCAGGCAATGTTCGTCTTCCAATATTGGTGTTATTTGATCTAAAAGAATCGGGACATTTCCCTTCATAAGTATATTTTGTATTATCATTTTTGGATACTTTTAACTCGAAACATGTAGTTTGATTTGTTTCTCTGGATATTTTATGACTATACTTGGCGTTGATACATCTATCGCCATCGGGTTTTAGTTTATGTGTAGATTTTTTACAACATCCGTGTTCAGATGATTTACAATCAGGTATTTTTCTTTCTAACTCGGCACTTGATTTAAAGCTTTCTGGAGGACATCTTCCTTCTTTTAAAAAGGGGGCATCAAGCGAGAAATCATCTGGAATTACATATTCATTACAAAAACTATAATCTTCATCGCCCACACCTCCCAGGTCTATAACAGAATTCATGATTTTACAAGGTTTTTCCTCAGGGGATTGACCTGGGGATTGACCCGGGGATTGACCTGGGGATTGA
>TARA_B100000674_G_scaffold317676_1_pt1 | contig 16693 bp, 19 predicted proteins | sample TARA_B100000674 | Tara Oceans TARA_B100000674 (sample SAMEA2622759) | marine metagenome | biome: marine biome (ENVO:00000447); feature: surface water layer (ENVO:00002042); material: "saline water (ENVO:00002010), including plankton (ENVO:xxxxxxxx)" | depth 5 m
CATTCCGGCGACCCGGGTTCAAATCCCGGCACGAGCACTTTACTTTTTGAACACAATAGTGGAGGCTAATTTGTGACATTCGACTCGGATTATGAGCCGTTTTTCCAGCCACCCGGATGGATTATTGGTCCAATATGGAGTGTCTTGTATGTGATGTTAGCAATCAGCCTTTACACTACAATTGTTAATCGAAGTGAGATTAATTATCGAAACATTGCTATTGCTTTATTTGTGATTCAGATGATTGCAAATCTAATGTGGCCTCGTGTTTTCGACGACGCAAAATACCTACAATCACTATTACTGATTGTAGTAATGGTTCTGTTAACAATCGTTTATGCATACCTGACTTATGGTGGCAACAAGCAAGGTTCAATGCTAGTATGGCCCTACATTGCGTGGGTAACTTTTGCTGGAATAATCAATGTTGCATACTACCTACATGCTGATTAGCGTAGATATCTTTGCGTTTCGTTAAATCCGCCAATGAACATCGGGTTGTCACCACGATTATCGATTACTACAGGGACTGTTCGATGACCTGTTTCAGCTACAACATCGTTTCTTGCACCTGGCTCATGGTCGAAATTTATCTCATCATATGTCAGACCCTTTGAGTCAAACAAACGCTTCACTGCGACGCAATAAGGACAGAAGGTTGTCGAATATACAACGAAGTCAGCTTCTGATGCTTGGGCATCTCCGACAACTCTGCTCATGACTAACCCTCTTCCGTTGCCCATTTCAACCTGTGGTTAATCCGAGATAGTTAGCCCGTCTTGGTCTATTTGCCAATCCAGTACATCCCAAGGTATTGCTTCTTTTGTGGCATCTGGATTGCGCGATATAATACCAACGAAACCGCCAGCAGCGGCTCCCATTCCTTTCCAAGCAAGTACATCTGGCATGTCGACTAGAATCTGATATGGTTCATTCAAACTTGAGTCTAATTTCCCTACCGCTTCAGTGTACGCATTCATAGCTGCGCATACGTTGAATCGGTCATCTCGTTGCACTGCAGCAGCCATGTCTCTGCCGCTTTGTCTTATCTCCATCAAATGCGGCAGGACTTCTTCGTATCTTGCCCAAACACCGCTGTGTAAATCACCTGAGGTATGTCTGATTCCAGTATCAGCGAGAATCAGATGCTTCTCAATCCACCTGTTGAATGAAGGAGGAGGTACTAGGTGCACTCTCTCCACATCATTGCCTATGAACTTCAGATGTTGGATTCCACCATATCTTGCAGCCCACTGGTCTTGCCGGCCACCATGGTTTCCGAGTAACCTTTCGAACTGATATGCTAATTCTTCCGAATTCTCCTTACCTTTGATTGCCGCTAGTAATGCTACATTGATTGCACCGGTGGTACCCAAACCACTTCCAATTGGAACATCACAAGTGTATGTCACGCTGAGTTTGCCAGATTCATCGACTTGTAAATCGGCATGAGCATAATGATTGATTGCAATGTTCACAACATCGCCACCTACCTGCTCACAAAAGGGAGGAGCATCCGACCATCCTCCTGCTAGATCGATTCTTACAGGTGCTTTAGCGGAAGGCATGGTTTGGCTAATCAGCCATAACTTATGGCATCTACCCCTAAATTGAATACATTTTATCCTTTGATTTTCTCAATTGAAAAATTAATTTTTCAATTGGTTTTTTTGCTACAGATTTTCTAGCCATTCTTTGACTTGTTCATGAAATTCAATCGGAATCATGTGCCCTTTGTGATGCTGAATCCTAGTAACATTCCAGCCTGATTCTTCGAAAATTTCTGGTATCTCTAAGCCAGCTTCTAGTGAAACTCTGTGATCAGATTCACCATGCATCCACATCAATTTGCTAGGAGAAATTTCAGTGAGTCTATCCCTCAATTCTAGAGGTCTGACAGCTCTGGTGCCAATGGCAATTACACCCAATACTTTGAGATTGAATTGAAGCAGTTCTTGGGCCATTGCGCCTCCTTGACTAAACCCACCCAGAACCAACTCGTCATCAGGGAGTATATTCGATAACTTAAGCAAAGAAGCATCAACATCTGATAGCTCCTTGGCAGTCAGGATTCTACGTCCTGGATTGTCTCCTCCTTCATATCTCCACCATGTATAGCCACGATTAGGATGCTCAAATTCTGCCTGTGGCACTAACAAATCCCATCCCTCAGGCAGAATCTTCTCAGCGAATGGCCGCATCATTTCAGACGTACCTGTCATTCCATGCATCATGACAAGTGTAGGCATGTTGCAACCTCACAATGTCCAAGAACGAACAAGTGCGCCTGCGACTTTGAGATGAACAAATGAAGTTTCACCTTGTAATGTTAGAGTTATTCTATGCTCGCCTGTCTTGGAAGGAATAGTACCAAACGAGCCCTTTTCGGTTGCTCCATTGCCCCAAGCTCTTGATAACGGAGATGTGCCATCTTGCTGGTCGCTTATAGTCAATGTTCCAGAACCTCCTTTGTCGTCGATTTCGACATCGAGATACCAAACTAGAGTATCCCATGCTTCATTGGGAGAATAGCCATCATCAAAGAATGAATCATAAATTTCCTGATCATTTTCTTCATACAAGTTATCGTGTAGATCTCCTGCACGGTAGAAGAATACATCTCCTGTATATCCTGTATCCTTTTGGATGAGGCTCATTTGTAAGTTAATTACACCCTCATTATCTGTCCATAGAAGACTCATGATGAAACCCTGGCGACCACTAAAGACGTAACTAAGTTGGTGACCTTCACTTGAACTTGCAGATACTGTGACTTCTCCATTGTAGATATTATCAGTAGTCGCACTCCAATCTTGGCCTAAGAGTCTGAACGCCCAAGTGTTGCCAACCTCCCAAGGGAAATTGAAAACTGGTTGAGGCTCGCCATTCTCGTAAACAGACAAGCCATTCATGGTAACTCTACCCAAAAATGGGTTGTGGTTGATTACTGCATGCCTTTGAGCCTCTCCCTCCGAGGAGATGCCTAGCATGAATAAACCATCATCTTCACGAATGTCTGCGACTACTAAGCGGGTACTGTCTTCTCCAAACTGTGGAGTGATGAAAGTGTACAACCACTGATCGCCAATTTGCCATTCAGGTAAAACCAAATCATTTTCTGTAGTATTACCGATATCAGTACTGGTATCCTCGTTACTGATACAACCAGCAAGGCTGACTGTTATCATCAACAGAGACAACAAGTAAGCACGCATGTCTAGACCCACAACGGTGTCGTTTTTCAGCATGCGGGTTTTCTGCTCAGAACAGTAAACCGGCATCCAATCCGCTTGCGATTACAACCGCAACGATGCTCATCAATTTGATTAGAATGTTCAGAGCTGGGCCGCTTGTATCCTTGAATGGGTCACCGATTGTGTCACCGATAACAGCAGCATCGTGAGCATCATCGCCCTTCTTTGCGCCTTCAATGTGGTCTTGCTCGATTGCCTTCTTTGCATTGTCCCATGCACCACCAGCGTTTGCCATGAATAGTGCAAGTAGAACACCTGTGACTAGAGCACCAGCAAGCATTCCACCGAGTGCAGAGGCTCCCAATAGGTATCCTACTGCCACAGGAGCAAATACTGCTACAAGACCAGGTGCAACCATTTCTTTCAATGCAGCCTTGGTTGAGATATCAACACAGGTTGCAGAGTCTGGCTTGACTCCTTCCTTACCTTCTAGAAGACCGTCGATCTCTTTGAATTGTCTGCGGATTTCAACAACCATTTCTCCAGCTGCCTTTCCGACACTGGTCATTGTCATTGCTGCGACTACGAATGGTAGAGCGCCACCGATTAGAAGACCCATTACCACAGATGGATCTGCAAGACTTAGAGTGAACTCATCGTATGTGACCGCAGTACTGTATGCAGCAAATAGTGCTAGAGAGGTTAGAGCAGCGGAACCGATTGCGAATCCCTTACCGACTGCTGCAGTCGTGTTACCGATTGAATCTAGTGCGTCTGTGATTTCACGTACTTCAGAACCAAGTTCTCCCATTTCCGCAATACCACCTGCATTGTCAGCAACTGGCCCATATGCATCAACGGTCATTGTAACACCGACGGTACCTAACATACCCATAGCAGCGATTGCAATGTTGTATAGACCGAAATCATCGCCACCAATCTTGAATGCTCCAAAGATACCTGCTGCAATTAGTAGAATTGGAATAAATGTGGACATCATTCCGACTGACAATCCAGCTATTGCGTTTGTTGCAGGTCCTGTCTTGGACATCTCACCAATGTGAGGGATAGCTCTTGTTGGAACTCCCATAACTGGTTCAATTCCAGTGTAGTATTCGGTTACCAGACCGATTAGAATTCCAACTACGCTTCCAAGAATTACAGCCTGCATTACATCAGAATCAACATCCATGTTGAGCATGTCAATTGCAAGGTAACCACCTGCCCAGAATAGAATTGCTGCGATGAAGGTGGTGTTCCTTAGAGCCGCTGCAGGGTCTTTCATTCCCTTCATGAAGGTCATTGAGAACACACCAACTAGAGAAGCAACATATCCGACCAAACCTAGTAGGATAGGTAGCAGAATGTAATCTTCAGCACTTCCACCGAAGTTATCTCCACCGAATCCATCACCGTTAGCAATAATCATTGCAGCGATGATTGAACCTACGAAAGATTCGAAGATGTCCGCACCCATTCCTGCTACGTCACCGACGTTGTCACCAACGTTGTCAGCGATAACACCAGGGTTTCTTGGGTCGTCTTCTGGAATACCTGCTTCGACCTTGCCTACAAGGTCTGCACCAACGTCAGCAGCCTTGGTGTAAATACCGCCACCGACTCTTGCGAATAGTGCAATTGAAGAAGCACCCATACCGAATCCAGCAGCGGACTCGATGTGAGATGTTTCTCCAGAACTTAGCCAGTATGCAATCAATGAGATACCGAGTAGACCAAGTCCACCGACTGACAATCCCATGACTGCACCACCGTTGTATGATACAGCAAGTGCAGCAGGTTGTCCACCGCTCTTTGCAGCCATTGCAGTTCTTCCGTTAGCGGAAGTTGCTGCCCTCATACCAGAGAATCCTGCTAGTACGCTTGCGACAGCACCTGCTAGGAATGCTCCAGGAGTGTAGATGTCGCCAGTATCGTAGTACAGTAACCCTGCAACAATTACGACGAATATTGAGAGAATCTTGTACTCAGCATACAGGAAAGCCATTGCGCCATCCTGAATTTCCTGAGTAATCTCAGCTACCTTCTTGTCTTCAATTTCAATGCTATCGTTCTTTTTGTATAACACAAAAGCAACAATTAGTCCAACTAATGCTGCTCCGGCTGCCATTATCTCGATGTCCATAAAATACACCTGCTGGCCGCCGACCTACCTCCCCTTCATAAGGACATCCCTATGAAAAACTACGGCGTAAGGCGTTTTTGCTTCATTCCACTACAAAGCCGACACTGGTAATTTTATCCGAAATCACTTGTGATTCTACGCCTTTAACCTTGACAATTACAGTTCCATCTGAAGCCGATGCCGTGACCTTTTTCACGCCTGAAATTTCATTCAATGCTTTGGTGATTTTACCTTCGCATCCTCCACAACTCATCCCAGATACGCTGAATTCCATGATTTCGGCTCTTGAAAATAATCCCATATGATGCCCAGCATTGTATTGGTCTTGAATGCGATGGTTGATAGATGAGGGACGACACCCGTTGTGTAATGGCAATCACTGCTGAGGAGGTCCTGAGAGAAATCGGACCTGTCCAGGAAGTTTTAGACGCCCATGATGGTATTGTGAATGTCATAGATACTTCTGGTGGAAATGTCATGCTTTCTCTAGACGGTGGTTGCGTTGGTTGTTCTTCCACGCCAATGACTGCAATGCAGATTTACTACTCTTTGAAAAAATTGGATACTGTTAACGACGTCATCTTCGTCAATGGTGAGTTGCCTGAATATATGCGCACTTTCATCGACCAAAAAATGGCTGATGAAGCCGGAGAACCTGAAGGGGAAATAATCTGATTATTCCTCTTCTTTCTTGCCGATACTATGTGGATTGGCTCCGAAGGACACGTTTTGGCCTTTGATATTCAAACGGGCTGCTATTGCTACAACTACACAAAGCACTGAAAGTGGCTTGGGAAGGTAATTTGAGCCCCATAATTCCCCACCTGAAGAAGATAACCACCACAGTATACCTGCTGTAATGAGCAATGAGAACATTATGAAGTTCTGTGCCATCAATTCCATCTTCTCATTTCTGGAAAATGTTGCAATGAAAATAAAGGCCGTAAGCGAGATGAAACACATTGATTGGGCGAGAGTCTCGATGATTTCGGTCTCGACCATGTTTACGCCAAAAGGCAGGAGTTATTGAACCTAGACGCACTGGAAGAATCATGGCAGGGGGATCTTGGACACTGGCTAAGCCCCGGGCAAATGGGCCGCCATACTTTAGCCGTAACCAGGTTAGCACAGCATTGCATCAAATGGCGGTCCTACTGGAGCTCTCCGGTGCAAACATGTTCCGTACCCGCTCCTATCAAAATGCGTCTCGCCTAATCGGTTCACTATCACAAGATTTGGGAGAGTTAGTTGCCAGTGGCGACATTTACGAACTCAAAGGAATCGGCAAAGGTCTCGGTTCTGCTATTTCACAAGCAGTAGGAGAAGGGTTGTGGCCAAATGACTGGATTGAACTTCATGAAAGTACACCCGAAGGACTAATCGAAATGCTTGGAATACCGGGTGTCGGCCCAAAGAAAATCAAGATGCTGCATGATGAATTGGGAGTCATGTCAGTTGCAGACTTACAAGAGGTATGCGTGAAAAACGAAGTGGCTCCGATGAAAGGATTCGGTGCAAAAAGCCAGCAAAAAATCCTCGATGGCATCGATCTATTAGCTAGATTCTCTGCCCGAAGGAGGCTTGACATTGGCTTACGCTACGGGCAGACCTTCCTCTCAATGATTAAGCAACTCCCCGGTGTTGAAAGAGCGGAACTTGCCGGTTCTGCTCGCCGAAGAAGAGAAACGATTGGAGATTTGGATATTGTAGCGGCCGTTAAACCAGAAGATGTTGAGTCCGTGACTAATGAAATCCTTTCTCTCAAAGGAATCGCAGATGTCAAGGGGGCGGGTGATTCCAAGGTATCTGTAATCCTTGATACCTCTATTTTCGAAGGAGGTTTCAGCCTTGGCCACCTTGATGCAAACGTACTCGACGCTATTGGTGGCGAATCATATGAGCAACTAGAATCAGGCGGCACAATCGACGCTCAGGTCAGATTGGTTCCTTCACACGTCTTCCCGTACACTCTAGCATACTTCACCGGTTCCAAAGAACACAACATTAGAATGAGGCAAGTCGCTCAGGACAAGGGCCTGAAACTGAATGAATTTGGATTGATGCCAGAGACTGAATTGACTGGCTTGGAGGCCGCAGCGACTTCACTACCTGCAGTGGAAGAAGCCGACATCTATGCCCACTTAGGCTTGCAGTACGTTACTCCTGAATTGAGAGAGGACCTTGGTGAAATGGAAGCCTCTGCCGCAAACAATCTTCCTGAATTGATATCTCTTTCAAACATCAAAGGTGCCTTGCACAATCATACCACGCTTTCTGATGGTGAAGCAAGCCTCGAACAAATGGCTGATGCAGCGAGAAGAATGGGCTGGAGTTGGCTGGGAATTGCTGACCACTCTCCAACTTTGCAAATAGCAAATGGTGCAAGTGCTGATGATTTAATCGGTCAGCACAATACAATGCAGAAGTACAACGCTGAATGGAAGAATGATGGAGTTGATTTCCGTTTATTCAGCGGCGTAGAGTCTGACATTTTGGAAGACGGAAAGTTGGACCATCCCGATGATGTTCTATCACAAATCGACTATGTTGTTGCCAGCGTACACGCCATGACACGCTGGAGAGGAAGAGACGAAGCACAGAATACTGAAGATTTGTTGAAGTGCCTAGAACACCCCGCTACAACTGTATTAGGACATCCAACAGGGCGAATCCTGCAGGGAAGAGACGGATACGAAGTCGACTTACATACTGTTCTAGAGCACATGTCTGAAGCTAACAAAGAAGGTAAACTGAAGGCTGTTGAACTGAATGCATCTCCATACAGATTAGACCTGGATTGGCGATTGTGTAAGCGGGCTAAGGAATTAGGCGTACCAGTGGTAATCAACCCTGATGCTCACTCAATACAGGGATTAGGAGATATTGACTATGGTGTAATGGTTGCCCGTAAGGGTTGGCTTGAGGAAAACGATATTCTAAATTCACTAAGTGGAGAAGATATGACTGCGAGGCTTGGGTGATTGGATGAGATTCATACGTGCTATTGTGATTGGTTTTCTTTCGATATTCCCGGGTACAATCATTGGCTATCTAGGATGGCTTGCGACCGGATCAAGTGAGAACAACTACTCACCATCAGTGGTATTCTTCTGTAACATAATTCCATTAGGTTCTATTTTCCTAGGTTTCATGTGGGCATGGGCCAATGGAGCAGAATACGGCGTAGATTATCGAGGCTGATATTGTGAAGCGCTCGGAAAAAGCTGCGAAGATTTTGCAAATGCTTGAAGAGCTATATCCAGAAACTCCAGTTCCTCTAGACCATGAAAATCCATTTCAGTTACTTATTGCAGTACTTATGAGTGCCCAGACTACTGACAAAAAGGTGAACGAAGTTACGCCGGAATTATTCCGTCATGGACCTGATGCTGCGAGAATGGCAACCTTGGAAGTAAGCCATATTCAGGAGATGATTCGTGAAGTAGGACTTGCCCCCACCAAAGCCAGGAACATCTCCAAATTAGCCAAGATTTTGGTTGAATCGTATGAAGGAGAAATTCCTGATACCTTCGAAGGACTAGAGAGCCTGCCCGGTGTAGGACACAAAACAGCTGGAGTGGTGATGGCTCAAGCATTCGGCGTTCCTGCATTCCCTATCGATACTCACATTCACCGCTTAGCAGCACGATGGGGGCTTTCTAACGGAACCAATGTAGTCAAGACAGAAAAAGACCTCAAGGCTATTTTCCCAAAGGAGTCTTGGAACAAACTTCACTTGCAGATTATCTTCTTCGGAAGAGAATATTGCCCTGCAAGAAATCACGACTTGACAACATGTCCAATCTGCTCGTGGACTGCAACTAAGAAGAGAATCCGGGAAGAGATGGGCTCTCGCTGAAATCTTAGAACCCAACTCTATGTTCTAATTTCATGTTGAGAACATGCTTGATGCGCCATCTAAGATGAAAGAAGAAATTAGGCTTGCGAGAGCTGCAACCCATAGCAATTGGATCATTTGACCAACTGCACTGGTAAAGCCACCACCACGAAGACGTGTTGCGATTAGAGAAACTGCAAGGACTTGAACTAAAATCAGAATCGATGCAATTATTTTGAACATCAAAATATTATCAGCAACAGCGGTCGGATCCTCCATAACAGGAAGTACGAAATCGCCAGCTGCATCTGAGATTGAGCCGATGTCTGTAGTCTCTGCAATACTTGTAGCAACACCTGCGATGGTTTCTCCAAGTTGTAGAACAATTGAGATTGTTACATTCAGAGACACTACGGAAGAAATTAGCAAACCAAACGCTACACCCCACATTGTGGATGCGGAAAGACTCCTTCTTCTTCGTAATGAGAGTAGATTTGTGACTGAACGAGACACCATGTCAGCGGTTTCAGCAGGTTCGCCAGATGATTGCGAACCTTCGATGTAGATTCTATTATACCGAGAAATAACGGCAGAATTAGTGTCTGCTGCGAAGTAATCCCACGCCCGCTCACTGTCGATTCTTGTTGAGAGGCGCTTCTCCAATCTATCGATTGATTCGTCCAACATTCCGAAATCGATTCCACGTAGTGCTCTGATTGTAGCACTTGGTTCTGCACTACGTGCTTGTGCAGTACCACCTAATGCCCGTATGAAGTCGGGATATGCTTCATCCCTTCGCAAAACTTTACTCTCTTCTCTTTGGACTAAAATTGAGGGAATAAGTAGTGGAGTAAGCGGCAATGCTAGAAGAATCAATCCATACTTATCCCATGTTGTTGTCAAACTTTCCCAATATGCTATTACAACAATTATCGTGACTATGAATAACACAATGCTCACCAAACCCGCACCTAACCAGGTTTGTCTAAACAACAACCTGAACGGCGTCTCAAATTCGTCACGAGCGAAAGTTTGGTCATCTGGTATAGTGGCTCTAAACGCGAATAAAGCGCCCACCTGAATGATGACAAACAGGAATCCTGCAAGCAATAGCCATCGGATTCTAGTGGCTAATTCAATTGGTGTTGCGCTACTGCCATTACCAATTTCGAACAGTACTAAGTGAATACCTGCAACCACCAAACCGAATAATCCGGCGGATACAAGTGAGACATAAATCTCCTTTAGTGTGTCAACACCCTCTAGCCTTGTGTCATAGAGGGTGTTGTACTGTTCAGCTACAGTCTCTTGCTCAGCACGCATGAAGGCATCGATAGGCTGACCTGCTTCAATGGAGAAAGCCATTCTGTCAAGGAAATCTGTCCAAAGCGGTGAAGGTGATTGCTGAGCAACAATTCTCGCTGCTTCAGGTAAAGAGGTGTGCCATTTGTCTACAAGAGTCTCAATGCGCTTAACTTCTTGAGCTAATTCACCATAGTCCTTCATTTGGCGCAGTATATCGAAAATAGTGTCTGCTCCAACTTCACCAAGGGATAAAATTCCCATTCTGGTGATGAACATGTGCATCTCTTTCTCGATTTTTATCGCTGAACGATTTACTTCGAGAATCGGGAAGTAAATTGCTGCACCTCCTGTCAATAGAGGTAGCATAATTATCAGGAATACACCGGTAAATCCTGCGAATAGTCCGCCCTCAGCGAACCCACCTGTTAACCAAATAAGCAGAATTGCAGATACTAAACCAGCCAATGCTGCTGGTAATACAAACGCTATGAGAAAGCGAGGGACTGGCATCTCAAGGCGACGCAGAGCAATCTGCCATGTCGCCATTCGGTCCATCTAATCATCTCCAATTTCAGCGTTCAGTAATGCTAACCCAAGTGTCAATGGCAGCGCGGAATGTTTCCCAACCGCCATTGTAGTAGAGGTTCAGTAAATCGAATACGTCATCATAATGAGTTAATCCTCTATCGACCATTGTTTGAATTGCTTCAGTTCGACGCATTACCTCATCGTATACATCTCTCTTATTTTCGAACCCAGCTAATGCTGCAATTTTATTCTCTAATAGATGTGATTGGAACATACCACGGAAGTAGTGTTTATCCTTGATTGGGTCCCATTCGAACATACCTCTAGTTAGAACACCATCGCTATGTTTGTTGTAGCCAATTACCTCATCAATTCCGGTAATACGTCGAGCAATACCGCCATTCAACTCTACTACTTCTTGGAAAATTGCGAAATTTAAGTTATCGAAGAAACGAATTGGAACATTGATTGGGTCACCAGTGAATCTTTGAATCATCTTTACGATTGAAGATGCGTGGAATGTTGCAATAACAGGGTGACCTGTCTGCATAGCCTGGAATGCGGTTGCACCTTCTACACCACGAATTTCACCAATGATGATGTAACGAGGTCGTGAACGCAGAGCCGCCTTGAGCAAGTCGAACATCTCAACTCTGCTTTCTTCATTCTTTGAATCACGAGTAACCAATCTCTGCCAAATCTTGTGCCTAACCTTCACTTCAGGCGTATCTTCCGCTGAGTAAATCTTGACATTGTGGTCAATAAATGGTAAAATCGCATTCAAAGTGGTGGTCTTTCCAGATGCTGTTTCTCCACTCACTAATACAGACATTCCGTACTCTAGGCACATCCATATGTATGCTGCAACTTGTGCGCTCATAGTACCCCATTGTACCAGTTGAGTGATTGAAATTGTTTCTTCAGCGAACTTTCTAATTGTGAATGATGGACCTAGCATAGATACGTCATCAGAGAAGATGATATTGATACGAGAGCCATCCAAAAGTGCACCATCGATAATCGGTTTGTTATCAGAGACCGGCCTACCTATACGCTCAGACATTGCTCTGAGATATCGTGCAAGCAAATCTCTCTCACGGAAACGGATATTGGAGGTCACCATCCCGAAGACCTTGTGATCCATGTGAACGTGCTTAAGTCCCACAGAGTGTATATCTTCCAGCATTTCATCAGATAGAAGTGGCTCGAGAGGACCGTTGCGAATCAAATCACGAATAATCGTATATCTCAGCCTATCTCTTTGCTCCTTGGTTACGATGATTCGCTTGTCATCCATTCCAAGAACTTCCCACATTCTGCCTTGCCTACGCACCGAACCTCTCGCTTCTGAATCTAGGATGGTATATCTATCAATCATTCCAGATAGGATATTTTCGAATTCATCATCAGTTGTGAATGTAGGTGCACTTGGTGCTTCTTGTAGCAAGACTTCAATCAAAGTCCTTCGAATATTTTCCTCTTCATCGGTCAATTGAGGTTCAAGGCCGAACCAGAGTGTCTGTCCTTCTGAACCATCATCGTCAACTGGACGATACATGTGCACGAATATTGGTTCTTTAGTGATGTAAATCAGATTCATTGGCTCGATTTTACGAGCGTCGCGGTCCAGAGGCCCGTAGTAATACGGCCTGCTGCCATATTTTGCTTCAAAGTCCTGTACCCATTGTGAAACGTGAGGATGGGCGGCCATGACAGATTCAAGGTCTCCACGTTGGAATTTGAGTTCCTCATCCATATCAGCTCACCGCCGTAATATCTACGATGAAGCCCATGTATGGCTCAACACGCCATCCAACGCTTGCTTGAACCGGGCCTGCGGCACGGAGGAATCTAGTAACTACGATTGTCCTCTTGATTTCTCCACCAACGAAACCTGCATTCAGGTCGAGTAGAACTTCACATGATGAGCGTAATTTGTGTAGTAATTTGCCATCCATTTCTGTAGGATCGACAGTTAACAATAGCGAGCGTGATTCGCTGCAAATCTTTCGCAGCTTCTGCAATGAAGTAAGATATTGAGAAGGCTCTAATCCTTCTGGTATCAATGAAGATGCTGAGTCAATAACAACAACATCTGCCTTTTCGACTGCATCGGATTCTAAGACGTCAAACAAGTCGACACCTTCCTTTGCCTCCGCGATAACACCGAATCTGGAGAATACCATCAACATCCCTGATGCGATGTAATCTGTTACCGGATAACCAATGGATTCCATTTGCTCAATCCAGCCACGAGTAGTTAATTCGGTAGTAACTACTAGAATCTTGGAACCGTTCTCTAATAATCCATAGATTAGCCTTTGACTAACTAGTGATTTTCCGCTTCCAACTTCGCCCTGAACCATCCACAGGCTTCTATTTGGTAGGCGAGCGCCCATTGCGTTTGCAAGGCTGTCTTGTTCCAAGGTGAATTCATATCCATCCTCTACGGGCTTTGGTGCATCATCAAACACTCAGCCTCACCTCCGCAGTTTCAGAATCCGTTCCTTTAACTCCGTCACCAGCAGTGGATTGGACGATTATTGTCACAGTTGCCAAATCATTGTCAGCATAATTGAAACTCGCATCAGATACTGTCACTTCCATGACGTAATCTGTAGCCCATACTCCATTAGCAGGATATAGTGTTGAAGCACCTACCACGCTGGTTGATACTCCATCAACAAATATTGAAAATGAACCTTTGTCAAGTGTTCTTGAACCAGTATTTTGGAAATACAAGGTGATTTCCTGGTTGGCACCAGATGTGTCCAATAGCACATCACCCCTATCCCCACTGAAAGAAACATCGGTTTCTGCATTAGCGGCCTTACCCTTAGCATTGGTACCGGTCGCTACTGCAAGGTCGCCCCATGAATCTAAGAGGACAACTGATGCTGCACCGCTAATCAATAGAGATGTCACGAGTAAAATCATCGAACTAGCACCACCGTCAGCCATAGTAAAACCTCAGAGAACTGTTGCTGCCTTGGTCTGGCCGTCAATGGTAACAGCTAGGCGAGTAACAGTAGACTGTGCCCCGCTGTCATAGTAGAATTGGAAAGTCTCCCCGGGGAAAATGATTGTTGGTTGATATCCTTCATGTCCGTCAGAGAGATTTATTGGTGAACCCCCATCAGTAAACAGCCAAGCAAAATCAGTGTCAAAATCAGTGCTACCTTCATTGGTAACATTCAGATAAACCAAATTCCCAAGGGTTGCTGAAATGTTTAGGTTCGTACCAGGGTTAGGACCTGTGACCTCCAAGAAGTACGAGGAGGTGTAGAGATACGATGATCCGTGGTCAAGGATGTTTAATCCAGTAACCGTACCTCCGGAGATCACAAGGTCCGCGAGGAAGGAGCCTGCACTGCCATTCACTTCGACTTGGCCAGCTGTGTAGTTGGCTCCGCCGTTGTTTATTGTGTATGACACCACTGCTCCCTCAACGTTATTGGCGTTCTCAATGGTAAATTGTGCAACGGGTTCAGCAGATGCCTCGATTTGCGCTATGGAATCATCCACTTGTGCTTCGAGAGTAGCCATCGCTAATGCGAATACTACTAGCAATGAGGTTCCTACCACCATCGCTCCAACTGCTACGCTACCCATTTCACTCTCCACCTCTGAGTGCTCTAGCCCTTCTCCAATTGGAGATTAGGGCAGAGAATGTTAGCAACTCCCTGTGTGGCAAATGGTCCTCTAATGCGCTTTCTGTATCACCAGGAGCTGCCATTTGAACAATTGCCAAAACAAGCCTGCCTTCATCTGCACTTAGCATGCCAGAACTCATCGCCTTCTGAGTGAAGGAGACTGCCGCCATACCTGTGAGATTGTCAAGCAGTAATGCTGCTACAGTCGGTGCACCGACTGTTCCATCAGCACCATCACCTAAGTGCGCCGGAGCGATTAGGAATGGATTAGATGCTAAGGCTTGAGCCTCATACAATTCCAGTAGAGGTGCTGCATCATCAGTTTTCAGACGCTCTGAACCAGATGCTGAGATGACTTCTCCCGAGGCTGTAACGATAGTATCGCCTTCACCAAGTTCAACATCACCAGACATTGCATCTGCAGAACCTGCTTCACCAGCATGCGAGACAGCGCCGTCTTCGAGTTTGTTTTCGACTCGGTTGAGAATATCCTCAACCAGATCGATGCGACTGGAAATCAGTCGCTCAAGACCCGATGTATCGACATTTGCCTGTGCTTGTGCTGGAGCTGCTGCTACTGCTGCACCCGGAATAGATCCGGAACTGTTGAGTCTAGCCCTTGTAGGCCCGGGGGAAATTGTCCAAGCGTCATCTTCTGTTAATTCGCCTTGTTCAGGCATAGGAACTTGCTCGATCGCTATGTTTGACATAACGCGCAAGCGCTCCTCAGAGAGGTCGCTAGGGCCTTCCCCAGACTTTTCACTGCTACCGAATGGCCATGCCATTTCAGTACCTCCTAATTCTCCTTGAACCCCAGTACTTCGAAAAGTAACTGTTTGGGGTTCAGTTCGAATCAGATAACTAGTGATCCTCTGGTGGTATCTGTGATGTACAGAGTCTCGTAAGTAGAGCCTCCGCCTTCAACGTGTATCCAAAGTGTGATTTCAGAGTTGATACCTACGGATGTTGCTGAGCAATCGTCACCAGGTGCTGCGTTCATTACAAGCGCATAGGTTGTACCTGGCTGTAGATTGTTAGCAACCGCTGCACCGCCGACATCATCTACTTCTGTAGCTGCTGCAAATGTTCCAGAAACATATTGGTACGCTGGTGGGTTGGTATTAGTTTCACAAGTCATTTGGAAATCTGTAGTTGCTTCATCTAGGACTTCAGAACCTGGAGCGGTTTCGAAGTACATTAGGTAAGATGCTGCATCGTCAAACACAAATATTGAGTTGACTGAAATCTTTCCTGAAATCTCTTGCTGAGTATCAGAACCTGTCTGTTGTGCGTTTTGCTGTAATTTCTCACCGGTTTGGATGATAACTGCGGAAGCGACTGCTGCCACAAGAATTAGTGCAATGAATACAATCATTGCACCGATACCAATAGAACCGATTTCATCATTCTTAAATTCGTTATTCTTCTTCATTCATAATCACCTCAAACAACTTGGTCTCCTTGGGTTGTGCTCTGGTAGTATAGAGTCTCGTAGGTTGAACCGCCGCCGTTAGCGGAGATTACCATTGAGTGCTCTTCATTTAGTGCAGGAGCGCATGATGCACCAGCTGCCCCACCGACTGTTAGATCAATCATGTAGGTTTCACCTGGGTCAAATTGTGCTACTGCTGTTGCACCGTCTAGTTCTGTTGCTGCTGACAAATCGCCGTCAACAACTGCGGGTGTTCCTGCGCCGTCATCACAAATCACAGCCCAGTGGACTGCGGTGTCTGCTATCGGCTCAGAACCTGGGGCTAACTCAAAGACCATTGTTATCTCCTCTTGGTTTGCGTTACCATTTGGAGCCTGGTCGCCTACCCAGACAGTAATAATCGAGATTTTACCCGAAATTTCCTGTTGCGTGTCGCTTCCCGACTGTTGTGCGTTTTGCTGCAACTTCTCACCCGTCTGGATGATAACTGCACTCGCGACTGCGGCAACCAGAATTAGCGCAATGAATACAATCATTGCACCAATACCGATTGACCCCCAATCGTTGTTTTCTTCGTTCATATTTTTCTTCTGCATTGGT
>TARA_B100000674_G_scaffold490603_1_pt1 | contig 16667 bp, 16 predicted proteins | sample TARA_B100000674 | Tara Oceans TARA_B100000674 (sample SAMEA2622759) | marine metagenome | biome: marine biome (ENVO:00000447); feature: surface water layer (ENVO:00002042); material: "saline water (ENVO:00002010), including plankton (ENVO:xxxxxxxx)" | depth 5 m
ATATAAATTAACCAAACAAGTTTCAAGTTCTGATATTTTTTATACCGATTATATGTGGATTGACAACAAGTTTATTCCTGAATATAGAAAAATTTATAAGCCTAAAAACTTCGTAGAGGTACAGCCACTAATTTCAATCAATGATGGCTATGAAAAGTTTTTTGAATTATTAGATTATTTAAAATTTAATCGCTTGGAACCTCTATTTCCCTCTGTAAAAATTCATAAAGAGCACGAAAGTTTATGGACTTTTGCAGGAAATGGATTATCGATTTGCATCGATATTCCTGTGGCTAGAAAAAATTTTACGAAAACAATTAATGAACTATATGAATTCTTAATTGATATCAATGCAAGAGTCTATTTAGCTAAAGATTCAACTTTAGATAAAAAATTAACAAATAAATTAGCACCCGGATTGAATGATTTGATTGAAAAATCAAATGAACTAAATTTTGATCATAAATTTTGCTCAAATATGGTAAATAGGCTTAAAGATTAGTTCAATTGTAACTTTGTAACTCGAAGCCGTTTTTTTATTTGTATAAGTATTTCCTTTAACTGTTTAATTACATATCAAAAACAGCGATACCTTTATAAAATTCATTGACATTTTTAAAGATTAATCTAAATTCTTTTTCAAATAAATCTATATGAACTGGGGATACATATATAATTCTTAATTTATTTGTAAACTTATTTTTTTGACTTACTAAATTATTTATAAAATTAATCATTGATGATTGACCAAAAGGATTAAAAAGGTATATCAAAATTGTATCTTGTGGAAACTCATATAGTGTTGCATCATTATTGATATATTTTATATTATCATCAGATTTTCTACCTAAATCTAAGACTTCAGTATTTAAGTCAATACCAATGAATTCATACGTATTATTATTTTTAATATATTGTTTAAAGTACCTCAACACTCTCCCCGAACCACATCCAATATCAATTATTGAACCTCTAGAATGATTTAAATACTTTAAAGACTGTCCTAAAAAATAATATGGAGTAGGTACATACTCAACAGAGTCACTGTATTCTTCATATAAAGATGATTTATCAAATGAAAGCAAAAATTCTCGATACTTTATTGTCCTTATTAAATACCGAGTCTCAAAATAAATTAACTTTACTATGAAGCCTTTGTAGCTTGATAGTATTTTAAATAAATTAATCAAATTTAGTTTCCTTCATTAAAGAGTTTAAATATAAGTAGCTAAAAAACTATCATCAAATAAGATATTTGTTAATAACAGCTTAAGTTTTTTAATAACCTGTGACTTTATTCTCTTCTACTAATACTCGGGAGCTTTAAAGTATATTTTAATTGAGTTACTCAAATTATTTTATTTGTTTCACCTATTCTTGTTTTTAATTAGCAAACATTATGTACAAAAAATTTAAAATAAATTTAAATTATCAGATTTCTATTAATTTCTATTCATAAAAAGTCTATTTAAAAAAACTGTTGCTAAAGGCAGAGTAGATACTGCCATAAATTGAGAATATTAAATGAAGTACTTTTCTATCAGTTGACTTGTAAATAGCATGTGTAAGTTCAGTAAAGAATTGTTGAATTAGTTATAATTCTCTTAGGTCAAGTGGCTAGCATAAAGTGGAAGGCAGTAATAAATTGAATGACCACAATGACAGTTATTTTGATAAGCAATACTCAGAATTAATTCAAGAAGGTACTGGGGGAACTTTTGCTAAACATATTCATAAACGTCTTGAAAAAAATTTGAACGCTGATTTTTATGGAGTTGTTCTTGAATTAGGTGCTTTAAAAGGATATCACAAACAGTTTGTGCAACATGGTTATAGTCTTTATTACGAAACAGACATACTAATAAAAGAGACTGAATTAATTAGCAAAAATTATATACGCAAATTTCAAGATGCAGAAAATCTCAGTGATATAGAAGATAATTCAATCGACAGAGTGCTTGCTACTTGTATGATATCTCACTTACTAGATCCAGAAAAATGTTTGTTTGAAATAAAAAGAGTAATAAAAAAAGGAGGTGTTATTAGTCTGTGGGTGGCAAATGACCCGTCAATTTTGTTACGGATATTACAAATAGTCGTTAGAAAAAGAAAATTTAATAAGCATGGACTTGACTATGATTCATTACAATTTAGACAACATATTAATTATTTCACAAGGATCAATTATTTAATCAATGATGTATTTAGTGATTGCAAAATAATAAAAACACAAATGCCTTTAAGAGGCATATGGTACCATTTGAATCTAGCTACTGTATATCAAATCCACACATAAAGATTTAGGAGTAAATTAACATTTGTAAATAAAAAGCTCAAAAGTAATGTGAATATTTTTAGATATGTTAATTTGAATAATTTATAAAATTATCCTCTTCTCACCAGACGTAACGATGAAACAATCTATTTCTTCTACCTTTATTTTTATTAATTTAATAGTTTTATATAATTTTTGTTATGTCTCAATCTTTCAAATCTTATATTAAAAGAGCAGTGTTTTTTACACCCATTTTTATAATGCTATATAATAATGGTTCAAACTTTTACGGATATTCACCAGTACTATATTCAAATCCATTTGCTGATATTAGTGGTGAGCAATGGATAAAAGAAAGCCCAATCCAATTTTTCATCGGATATTTTATAAATATAGTTGTAAAAAATCCTTTAACAACTCACTGGATAATGATTTCGCTTGGTTTTATATACTTGTTTATATCATTATTTTTGTTTGATAGATATTGTTTCAATGGAAAAAATATTTCAAAAATATTATTTTTTACTCCATTTTTTTTAATATTATTTACTTGGATTGGGAAACCGGACACTCTTACCGTTGGATCGTTATTTTACTTGATCGTATTTAGTGGAAATATTGTTTTAGGATTTGTATTTACATTAGTTTTAATTTTTTCACACCCTCAAATTGCTTTTATATATTTTGTGTTAATTAAATATTTAAATTTATTTAAATTTAAACTACAACATTTTATAACAGTTGCAATTGGGTATTTAATATACTTTTTTTATTACAGTCAACTTAATGATTTTCAAGGACGTTATGGTGTTATATCAAATGAACTTGATAGAGTATTCAAAACAATATTTACTAATACACTAGGTGGTTTAATCTCCCTTTTTATGTGGTTATGGATAATAATATTCCTAAGCGGTATTATTAAAAATAAAAAATTTCAGTTAGCTTTTTTATTTGTTTTCTCAATCTCTTTTTTTACACTTGATCACACAAGAATATTCACATTGTTGGCAGTTCCATTAGTTATTTACATTTCAAATAATAAAAATTTCCTTGAGACATTTGAAAATATACTTGATAAAAAAATTATGTATTTTCTTGGTTTTTTTCAAATTCAAAAAAGAGCAGATGGCAGAATAGTTGACGGAGTTAACTATTATGAAAATCAATATTTCAATGAGTTAATAAATTTATTTTTGCGCCTAGTTGAAAAATTGTAACTTATTTTTGAAATGAAAACTTTAGCAAAGCTCTTAAAGTTACCAAACCTCCCTTAATTGACATTTTTTTTCCCTCAGACTTACTTCTAGGGCTATATTCAATAGGTATTTCGTGAATTAATATATTTAACTTGCTTAGTTTAAAAACTATCTCTGGTTCAATATCAAAACCATTGGAAGTTAAATCCATCTTTTTGATTAAGTCAATTTTAAAAGATTTTAGTGCTGTCTCCATGTCAGTTAATTGAGTAGATGTTATTTTGTTACTTATAAAAGTTAATAGATAGTTGATGATAAACTTAAAACCAAAAATATTAAAATTATTACTATATAAAAATCTTGAACCAAAAATGGCTTGATGATCATTGTTCTGGTGGTACGCATTAATTATTTTTTGAATTTGATTTGTACCAATTTCCAAGTCTGAATCACAAAATATAATAATTCCATCTAAAGTTTCTTCAATTTCATTTAAGCCTCTAATCATTGCAGATCCCTTTCCTGAGTTTATGGGATTCCGTAACTTGATTAAATTTGAATGATTAATTGACTTGATAACTTCAGGTGTATTGTCGAATGATCCATCATCAACTACTATTATTTTGCAATTGGAGTACAGAGCTAATAATTCATCAAGAACTGTTTTAATTGTTTTTTCTTCATTAAAAACAGGAACGATAATGTAAATTGTTTTAATCATCTCGGATAAATTATAATGATTTTTATTACAAATAATTTATTAATATTTTTTATTAAAACAATTAATTTCTTTGTAAACCGGTATTGTAAAAAATATAGTTTCCAACATTTTCATTTGATTCAATTAATGGTCTAAAGTTAGAGTTTTTCAAAAGATTAAATGAAGCCTCCTTGTTTTCAATCATTATTTCTATAAATAGTAATCTGCAGTATTTTAAATGGTTTGAAATTGCTTTAAGCACATCTAGCTCACTACCTTCTACATCTATTTTTATTATTTCGTATTTATTTTCAACAAAATTACTTAAATCAGTTGTTTCAACAATAATTTTTTTGTATGGAATATTTTTTTCTTCTAAAAGAATTTTCTGGCTTGTACCATAGCTGAAGTCATCACCCATAGGAACAAAAAAATCTACATCGGATTTTTTGGTTGATACAATTTTATTTATTAATTTTTGATTTGTTTTAGAAATAGAAAGATTGTTTAGATTTTTCTTTAATACTTCAAAAACTTTTGGATTAGCTTCTACAGCTAAGATTGAAGCTGAAGCATTTAAACTAATTGCAAAAAGAGTATAGAGTCCAATACCAGCACCAATATCTAGAAAAGATGCAGCATTTTTTATTTCCGAATTAAAAATTTTAAAGATTTTTTTTTCAGTTTCCGGGATACCAAAAATACATAAATCTCGGCTCACAGCGTCTTCTTTATCATTAAGTATTTCAATTTGATGTTCATATATATTTATAAAACCTTCGAGCTGAATAAGATTTTTAAATCTATTTAAAATCATATTCCTCCTTAATAGAAATAAAATAAATGTTCTTATCACTTTGAAATTTATAATTATTTTCGATAAGTTTTTTAAACTACTCATGTTTTTTATATTTAATTAAAAGCATTCCAATATCGAATTCTTGCTCAGAATATTTTTTATACCCTAACTTGGAAAAATAATCTTCTGCATGTCTGATGTCACCATCTGTACCCTTCAATTCAATTCCTATTAAAAAAACTTCTGATGGTCTCTGTACTTCCAGTGCTTGCTGGATTATTTCCATGCTGGATTCAGACTTAGGCTTATAAACCGAATAATTAAAAATATCTGGAATAAACATTTGACAACCATCACTGAGTGTTGATAATTTTTGCCCATACAATTTAGAGGAGTAGAACTCAAATGAGTGACGCTGTTCATCCATCGGAACTATAAAAGTATTAGCCTTATTAATATTTTGATCAATTTCTTCAAGAATAGAACTTATGTTTTCAACTTTATAATATGGTTCATTTACATTTGGCAGTGTCAACAATAGTAATATTGACATACTTAATATAATTTTTTTATTTAACTTTAATAAAAAAAGAGTTCTTGAGTAAATAAAAACTACTAATGGAAACAATATTAAATCTGTACGTCCTCCACCTAAGGGATAGAATTGTAAAAAATTTAAAAATAAAAAAATTAGCAATACTGAATAGACAGGTAAAGAAATTTTATCTTTTAAAAAAAGTGGGAATAAAAGTAATAAAAAATAAAAAAATGAAATTCTTTCAATATAAAAAAATCCAAAATATCCATTCATAACTAAGTCAAAAATAAAATTGATTGACCCTATAAAGTCATTAAAACTATTTGTTTGAATAAAGAATGAATTCCAATAATCTGAATAATTTGGATTATTAATTCTTTTTAAAATACTGGGTACAAAATAAAAAGCAGGTGAAAAAATAATTGCAGTTATTAAGTAATTTTTTGGATTTACTTTTTTATTTAGAATTATCAAAAATAAAATTATACCAAAAAAGACAAGGAGGGTTAATGATGACAAACATAGTAAAAGTGAAAATATTAAGTAGCTATAACTTGAAAATGTTAGTGAATCTTTTTTAATTGTTTCGTAAAAAAATCCTAGAAAGAAAATACTTCCCAAAACTTCTATGGGGTACTGTTTTAAAGAGATTGAATACACAAGAAAATTACCACTCGCTAATAATGACAGTGTTGAAATAAATGCAATTCTTTCTGATGAGTGAGTTTTAATTAATTTATAAAACAGAGCTAAAGAAAAAAGGGTGACAATTATATTAAAAAAAGAAATAACGTACTCTGTGTTAGATGGGACAATTCTTGAAATAAACCAGATAAAACTTGTAAATAGCGGGTGGTTTCCTCCAAGATTTATTCCACACATAAGTTCCGTGTAATTTATTACTTTCATTTCTGTTACATCATCTTGTTGGAAATTTATTGGGAAAAAGATTTTACGGATTAAAAAAACATATAAAAAAAGAATTAAAGTATTTAAATTGACATATTTTGAATTTAAAAATTTTTTAGATTTTGATTTTAATTTATTCATTTTTTAATCAATAAGTATTATATATATCACCTAGTTTGAAATTTAAATATTGTTGATATATATGTATCTTATGAATAAAATTTACTTTTATTTTGACTATAGGTTACAAAGGTTTTATTTATTTACTTTTGTTTTAAAACTTTATTCTTATGTAATAAAAAAGTAATTAGACTATTTCCAACCAAGACTTAATAATCGAATTGAAATCAGTTTTTTGTTCTACTATTTTTTTAGCTTCTTTGATAATATTTAATTTTTGATTATAAGGAATTGCAATATAAGAATGCAGGGCTGTTGCAATATCATTTTTTGAAAATCCATTAATGATGATGCCTGTATCAGGTTTAATAAGCTCTTTTACATCTCCAACGTCTGTTGTAATTACAAACAAATAATTTTTCATAGCTTCAAAAATTACATTTGGAAAACCCTCGTGAAATGAGGTAAGAATTAAAAAGTTGTAGTTTTCGGAATTTTCTATAATATTTTTTACAATACCTCTTAATGAAACAATATTTTCAAGATTATTATCTTCAATCAATTTCTGTAAATATCCAAACTGCGAACCATCTCCATAAATATCTAATGAAATATTTATATTTCTTAATTGTGTAAAAGAATTGATAAGGGAGTCAATATTTTTAAGTTCGTCGAGTCTTCCAACAAAAATGCCTTTATATATTTTTGGCTCTATTTCTTTTTTGTCTAATTTGATTACTCCATCGTCTGAAAAGTTATAAATAACTTTTGACTTATGAGTGATTTTAAATTTAGTCGAATATTTTTTGTAAGATATCTGTGAATTAAAAACAACATATGATGAAGATTTGACAATAAGCCTCATAACCAGCTCTCTTAAGTATAAAGAGCGTGATTTTCTTCCTGAAAATCTATCGCTCCGAATTGATGTTATATGTTGTAAATGCTTAGATCCAAATGACAAAATATGACCAAATAACGAAGCATGAAAAAGATAAGAGATAACGACAATATTATAATTTTTAATTTCTCTTCTAACTCTAAAAGCTGCCAAAAAAAACCAGATTATTGACCTAACCCTTGGAAAGTATTTCTTTTTTGATTTAGCATATAAGTTATATTCAGTAACAGAAATTTTCTTATCTAGATTGTTTTTTAGAGCTCCTCCTTTTTTTAGTGAAATAAAATGAACATTTTTTCCTTCTTTATTTAAATTATTTGCAAGTTTTACTGCTTGTTTTTCAGAACCGCCAAGATTTAATGATGTGGCGATTACAATAATTTCTGATTTTTTATTAATAACCATTATTTTTTATTTAAAAATTTTTGTGTTTTCTTACAGTCTTATTTAACCATTATATCTATTAGATATAATCACTATTAAGGTAAAAGATTATATTTAAGATTGATGAAAGATAACAATTTAAAAAACCTATATATTTTTCGATTTGATTTCTTAATCAAACTTTTATTTTCTTTGCTTATAATTTATTTTTATTCAAAGTATCTAAATATACTGACTTGGGGCTCAGATTATGCGGGATATATTAATTTGGCTCTAGCTTTAAGTGAAGGAGAAGTGTCGGAATATGTAAGTAAACGAACTTTACTATCATCTTATACAACTACCACAACAGAACCCGTTTACACTCCCGTTGGGTTTCCATTAATAATTCTTATTACAAAATTTATCCATGATTGGAATGTTCTTTACATAAAATTTATAACTCCACTTATTTGTATAGGGTTGTTTTTTGTTTTAATAAAAATGTTTACTAAAAAATATGAAAAAATAGTAATTTTTGTATTAATGCTTAATCCTTTTTTTATAGATCAATTTAGAGATATTACAACAGAACAGATCGCATTATTCTTTTTACTATCAGGCATTTATTTTTCGCAATTTAAAAATATTTATTTCTTAATATCTATTTTGATACGACCTTCTTATTTTGTGTTTGTAATTATTTACCTTTTTTTTAATTATTTAAAAAGAAGAAATACAAAAGAAATAATTCATCTCATATCAAGTTTATTTTTAATACAGTTATTTTTTAGTTTTGTTTTTAAAATTAATTTTTTTGGCTTATATTCACTGACTGAGACCGGAAATACAAATTTCAATTTATTATTAGAGAACCTTTTCAATGTTGATGTAACTAATGTAAAACTTATCATTTATGAATTTGGAAGACTGTTTACAACAATCTCACATCCAATAAACACTTTTGTTGGTATTACATTAATCTTACTATTAATTTTTGCAAATAATCAGTACAGCTATATGTCATTAGGCTTTTTGTTGTTCCATATCATTTGGATTCATTATGACTATGTAAGACTTTTTCTACCTTTAGTAGTTTTAGTATCTGTTAGTTTTTTATTAAAAATAAGAACGATGAATTTGTTAAGCTCTCATAAGAAGTTACTCGTAGTTTTTTCCTTTTTATTCTTGATCCCCTATAGTTTGCAAATCAATAATCAAATTAACTCATTAAATTTACAAAGAGGACCTTACCAAGATGAGTCTCAAAGTTTGTTCAATTACATAGAGAACAACTATGAAGACGGACTTTTTAGCTTCCATTCTGCAAGAGTTTTTACATTATTTACAAAACTTGATAGTTACAAAATATCTGACAAAACTATCGATGACACGATTATTATTTGTGAATTTAATAAAGAACAATGTAAGTTTCCCTCAAAATATAAATTAGTTTACGAAAATAATTTATATAAAGTTTTTGAACCTTAAGGTAATATCAATTTTTTAAATAATATATGCTTTAAGGTTTTTGGGTAAAGTTATAATTGTTATAAATAAATTTAGTAATAATTTGGAGGGGTGAATTCATTGAATAAAGTTTATGCAATGATTTTATCTCATAATTGTGGGCATCTGCTCGAAAAAGCATACAAAAAGATACCTTTAAACGAGTTTGATAAAATATTTATCACTGATGATGGGTCTGTTGATAATTCTATAGAAATAGCTAACTCTTTAGGAGTAGAAGTCATAACATCGAACAAAAGTGGCTATGGGGCAAATGTAAAAAATGGACTTCGCTGGGGTTTTGCAGACGGTGCAGATTATATAGTTGAAATTCATGGTGATGGTGCACAATTCAATCCGAATGCAATTATTCCTGCAAAAAAGTTTATAGATCAAAATTTTGACTTTATAATTGGATCCAGATTTATCAATGTTGAAAAAACTCTCGAGTTAGGAATTCCTAAACCAAGATACTACGCAAACATACTTTTATCCAAAATAGATAAATGGATTTTGCAGCTTCCATTTACTGAATTTCATACAGGTTTTCGAATTTACGGAAAAAAATTTCAAGAGATGGAGTATGATTATTTTTCTGATAATTATTTACTTAGCTTTGAAGTAATCGCTTATGCCTCGTTCAAAAAATTTAAATGTTCTGAGGTACCAGTTGAATGTGATTATATTGACGATCATACATCTCACAGTTATGTAGGAGCTTCAATTTATGCAATAAATCATTTTTTTACATTGATAAAATTCTTATTAACAAAAATTAATGTTTATTTGGGTATATTCAGAAATTAAAAAAATGTCAGTTTGTCTTAGTTGTAGTGGAAATAACATAAATCTTATTTATGACTTTGGAAATATTCCAGCAGTAAATAGTTTCTACTCAATGGAAAATATAAACTCTGAGGAATTTTTTCCCATGGTATTAAATGTTTGTAATGATTGTTATTTAGTTCAAATTGAAAATGTTCCATCTCCAGAAAAACTATATAAGGAATATCACCATAAGTCTTCAGCCTCATCTGGAAATGTAGAGCACCTTGAAAATTTTAAAGATTATATTTCATCAAAGTACAGCAAGGATACAAAAATTCTTGAAATTGGATCAAATGATTCAACGCTTCTTAATTTCCTTTCTGATGATGGATATAATTGTGTTGGGATTGACCCGGCAGAAAATCTCAATAACGAACATGAAAATGTAATTTCTGATTTTTTTAATATGGACATCACTGATAAAGTATTGGCCCAATATGGAAGGTTTGATCTGATATTTGGCTTGAATGTTTTCGCTCATAACGATTCGTTTATCGACATGTTCAAAGCAGTAAATAAACTGCTTGAAACTAATGGGACATTTATTTTTGATGTTGCTTACGCAAAACAAACAATTCTAAAAGGAAATTTTGATACAATTTATCATGAACATGTTTGTTCTTACACATTAACATCTTTAATTAATGCTCTATCTTTTGCAGAAATTACTGTTGTTGATGTTGAAGAATTGCCTTCTCAAGGAGGATCATTAAGATTAACCTGTAAAAAATCTGAATCTAATTATGAAGTACAAGATAGAGTTAATAGTACTTTAAAACAGGAAATTGAATTAGGATACCAAAGTGTAGAATTCTATGAAAATATCTCAAATTTAATCGAAAATAAAGTTTTAGATATTAATAATTTTTTTGAAAAAAATATTGATAATGAGAAAAGAATCCTGTTTATTGGAGCACCAGCCAGAGGAGTTGTTGTTTTAAATTTAGTAAAAAATTTAGATAAAAATAAATCATTAGTCATAGACGATACTCCTGAAAAGCAAAACAAGATGTTTCCTGGTAAACATATAGCTGTTAAGAGCTGGGAAAACGTTGAATATAATGATTTTGATATTGCAGTTGTACTTTCTTGGAATTATGTTGATTATTTAGAAAAAAAATTAAGGAGCTTTGGTTTCAATAAAGATGTATATACTTTAATTCCAGAGGTTAAAAATATTTCATGAAAAAAGTTTTATTAATTGGAGCATCTGGGTACATAGGCTCAGAACTATCTAAGTTTCTACTTAAAAAAAACTATGAACTAACTGAAGTAGATAATTTAAGAAGAGAGAGTTCAGTATCAAAAAATTCAAAAAATTTCTTCCAAGTAGATTATCAAAGTCTAGATGAAGATTTTTTAAATTCACATGATGATTGTATTTGGCTAGCTGGGCATTCATCAGTAAAAGATTCATTAGATGAACCAAAAAATGCACTTAATAATAATTTTTATGATCTAATTAATTTGAGAGAGAAATTTAAAAACCGTTTAATTTATGCAAGTTCTGGAAGTGTATATTCAAGAGAGAAGGCAGAATATTCTGATGAGACATCCCCCACTATGATCCCTAATAATATTTATGATTTTACTAAAATTTCATTTGATAATTACTTAATATCAAGTGAAAAAAAGGGTATAGGTTTAAGATTTGGAACTGTAAATGGAGTAAGTGAAAATATAAAAAATGAGCTGATGATTAATTCTATGATTAAATCTTTCAAGAACAGTGGAGAAATAAACATAGCAAATAAAGAATTTTTTAGACCAATTTTATGGATAAATGATTTAGTTGAGGCAATTTCACTGATTTTAGATTCCAAAGTTAATAGTGGAATTTACAATTTGGCTTCGTTTAATACATCCATAGGTGAATTAGGAAATGAAATAAGTAGTATTACCAATGCGAAGATCAATGATGTAGGGAGTTCAAAAACATACAATTTTATGATGAAAACAAAAAAATTTGAATCTGAATTTGATTTTCGATTTCAAGGAAGTGTTTTTAAAATTGTTGATTCATTATTGAATTATGACTATTAAGAAATTGATGAAATTTGAAGAATAGTAAAATTAAATACCTACCAAGTGTTTTAATATTAATTTTTCTAATCTTTATTTCTACAAACTTAATCTCAAAAGATACAAATGAATTTTATGATCCTGCAAGAGACAGTTTGTCCTACCTGTCCCTGGCCGAATCAATAGATAAATATAATAAATTTGAAAGGTTGGAGTATCTTGGACAAGGTACGGAAACAATCAGAACCCCCATATACCCATTATTGTTATCTTTATTTCTGAACAATCTTAAAACGATAATATTAATTCAATCTCTTCTACATGTTTGTTCATCTTTAATTTTGTTACATATGGTAAAGAAAATAACTTCTCAATTTGTTTCAGTATTTGTCTTTTTTCTTTTTTTATTTAATCCAGTCTTAGTTTCTATTAGCCAACTTCTCATAACAGAAAGTATCTCAATATTTTTATTGTCCACATCGCTATATGTTCTATTGGAAAAAAATAATAAATTTCTGTTTTGTTTAATTTGTGGAATCCTACCTCTTGTTCGGCCTGCATTCATTGTTGTTGCATTTGGGTTTTTGATTTTTATGAAAGTATTTAATAAGGATTTAAGCTTAAAAAAGTTTATAGTATTATCTCTTTTGCTTATCCTTCCTTCTTTGGGGTGGACAATAAGAAACTATCTACAAACTGATATGTTTATATTCTCTTCTCTCTCGAGTATGAATCTATTAGAAGAAACTGCGAGTGGAATAATGTCGATTAATGAAGATTTTGAAGGCGGTGAGACGATTTTTGAAATAATCAATATTGAGTATGAAGAAAGAAGAAAATGGTCACAAATTTTAAGAAATGAAGTGAACTTAGGTGATCTTTCAAGAGTCATTGCAAATGCACCAGGCCCTAATCCACATATAGTTACATCCGAGTATCAAAAGTATGCATTGAATGTAATTAAAGATAACAAAATAGAGTTGGTAGTTTTAGGCTCTAGATCTCTTATCTATGTTTTATTCGAGCCGGGAGACCATTTAGTAGAATATGTTTTTAAAGTTGATAACTTGACACTATATAGATATGTTTTCACCTTTTTAAACTTGTTTATTATATTACTGAGCTATAAAAACATTATCCAAAGTACTTTTAATAACAAAAAAATTGACACTCTAATTTTGTTTTATTTACTTTTACTAACTCCCTTACTGCTATTGTCTACTCCTCATGCTAGATTTGGTTCAATTTTGATTTTTTTTCATCTATTGTTTTTTTCAAAAGAAGTTTCTAAGAAGCCTTATTTTCAAAGATAAACAACCCTTATTTGCAAATTTTGTATGGTATATAAATAAAATATTTTTAGTAAGTAGGCTAGTGTTAAATAAAAGATTGATATTATGGAAGAATTTAAAAGCATCTCTAAAGCAATAGAAAATGAACTTGATAATTTTGGAATTTTAATAGATATAGACGTCAAGTTTTCAAATTTTAATGAGAATATTGATGTGCAAATAAATAACCTAATCCAACTGAAAAAAGAAGCAGTATATCCCCAAATAATAAATACACTAAGTAAAAAACTGGAAACCTTAGATTCAATAGAAAGCTTTGAAATTCTTGAAACTGGATTTATAAACATAAAACTAAGCGAACAGTTTCTAAGTAATTGTCTCAAAAACCACAACAAATTTGTAAATAGTAAAGGGTTGAACAATTCAGGTACAGTCTTTTTAGATTATGGTGGTGCAAACATAGGAAAGTCATTACATGTAGGGCATATGAGAACTTTAAATATTGGTAGATCGTTAAGAAATATTTATCAATTTGCAGGCTACAAAACAATAACTGATATACATTTTGGAGACTGGGGAATGCCAATAGCTTTAATTATTGCGTACATCGAAAAAAACAATATTGATATCGATACGATAAGCAGCCTTGATCTCGAAGATATTTATCCTAACGCGTCAAGAGCATCCAAAGATGATGAGAGCTTTTATAAAACTGCGTTGAATATATCTAAAGAAATGAATTTAAACGATAGTCAAAGAATAAAGCAGTGGGGAAAAATATATAAAATATCGACTGAAAATATTAAATCATTATTAAGTTCACTTGGCTTTGAGTTTGATTACTACTTAGGAGAAAGTGATGTGATTTCATTACTTCCTGAATTTATTGAAAAGTTAAAAAAAGAAGAATTAGTTAAAATTGATGATGGAGCTCTTATATCTAATGATGACCAGGACCCTCCAGCTTTGATAACTAAATCTGATGGATCTTATATGTACCTTACAACAGATTTAGGGACAATTATTTACAGGGAGAAAAATTTCAAAGCTAATAAGTACATATATATTGTTGATCAACGACAAAAAAATCACTTTAATCAGTTGTTTAAATTAATTCGTTACTTTAATTTATCAGAATCTGAATTTTTTCACGTGAGCTTTGGAACTGTAAATGATAAGCATGGAAAACCACTTAAGACAAGGGATGGTGATAATTATAAACTAGAAGACTTGTATAAGGAATTAATTGAAAAGATAAAAATTACCAATAAAGATCCTTTAATCGTAAAAACATTGGCGAAAAGTGTGTTAACTTATTCAGATTTAGTTACCAAAAGAACAGGAAATTATCTTTTTGATATTGATAAATTTACAAATGTATCTGGAAAGTCTGCAATCTTTATACAGTATGCACAAGTAAGAGCAAGTAAATTATTGAATGAAACAAAAGCAAAACCAAAAATTAGCAAAATTAATTTAAAAGAAAGAGAACTTATCATGGAGATCCTAAAATTTAACCATTATTTCAATTTGACTATTAATACAAATGAGCCGCATCATTTGGCAGAATATGCATATAATCTCTGTCATGAATTCAATAAATTTTACACAAACAATAAAATATTTTCAGAAAGTATTGATAATGACTTAAAAAATCATAGATTATATATAGTTGAAGCTTTTTACATAACTATACTTAAAGTCTTTGAATGTCTTGGAATAGAACCCGTTGCTGAAATGTAGTTTACAAAAATACTTGTAAACTCATTATCCATACAAATAAGATAATACTGAAATTATATTTTTGAAGAAATACTAATTTTGAACCAAGATTATTTAAAATAAAAAAACTAATAGGGATAACTATAAATCCAGCAAAAGAAACTGATCTAGAGATTGTAGTTATTTCTTTTAAAATTAAAATATTTTTTGGTATCAAAATTTGGAATAAAATTAGAAAAATTAATGAAGTAGTAATTGTAGAAACTATATTTATCACTAAATCATTAAAAGAACTGTTTTTTAAATTATAAGTATTCGAAAACTCAATTGGTAAAAAAAGAACAAATATAGATATTAAGAAAAAAATTAGCCCCCAAAAAAGTGTCTCTCCAGTCCATGATGTATATGTTGTTTGATCTGAATTAACTGAAGATATAAAAAGGTAGATTGAGTAACCTAAGATGCCAGTACCAAGAGTGAATATATATAAACTTAAAGTGCCTTTAAGATGTAGTTTTAGATTATCAAAAGTGATAAAAGATTGAACTTTAGTATTTTGATTATTCATACAGACTAATATTAACGTTCTTTATCTATTAAAATAATTTATAACAATGGAATTTATTGATACACCTAACCCAAATGCGAAAAAATTAGAAGTTGAACACAGCTACGAAATAGCAACTAACTTATCTGCAGATAGTGACCATTCTCCTGAAATCAGTTATTTAATTAATCACCCTGGAGTTGAAAGTATATTTACCGGACCTAGTTTTTTAACAGTTTTAAAAAAAGAAAGTGTTTCGTGGAGTGATATAATCAAAGATTTAAACGATAACACTTGATAATATGTAATTATGGAAAATTTCAATAGTGACCCAAAACCAGGAAGATTAATTCTACCTTTAGTTCTTATAGGCATGATTGCAACTACTTACACTTTTATAAATAGAGTAGCTACACAAAATGACTTAGAAATAGTTTCCGATAGTGATATTGCCGAAGAAGCGCCTGTTGAAACTGTTGAAGAAACTACAACTTCTACTTCAACAACAACTACTATCCCTGAAGAGACAGTTCAATACTTAGAGGAAATAACTGGTGAAAAAATACAAGCAATAGAACTTGGAAAAAAGGTATTAGAAACAAATCAACGTTGGGATGACAAAGTAACAACTTATCAGGAAGCCCAACAAGAATTTCAGGAGTTCATTGATGATTTTGCAGATTTTGTTGTTGTATTCGCTAGCCCTGGTCCACCCAGTTCAGATGCAAGTCTGTCATCTAGCCACGATGAACTAACTATACTTGTAAATCTCATATATGAAGATACGGAAGAATTGCTCGAAGGCTTAACTGCTCCGGACACAGGTGAGAGAAGGTCTGCAGCATTAGATTCTTTCAATAGCAATTTAGATTTATTTATTGAACGTATTGAACAGATTGTTGCTTCAGCAACTTCTAGCTAGAAGCTGCTGAACAAACAGTAT
>TARA_B100000674_G_scaffold141030_1_pt1 | contig 16655 bp, 15 predicted proteins | sample TARA_B100000674 | Tara Oceans TARA_B100000674 (sample SAMEA2622759) | marine metagenome | biome: marine biome (ENVO:00000447); feature: surface water layer (ENVO:00002042); material: "saline water (ENVO:00002010), including plankton (ENVO:xxxxxxxx)" | depth 5 m
TCAATTTATATCCACAAAAGCAGCTGATTCTATTTTTAAAAATATTAGAGAAAATTTTAATGCAGACTATTTAAATGAAAAACACTTTCAAAATTTGAATATAGAAGAAATTAAAAAGTTGGGTTTAAGTAGAAATAAAGCAAAAACAATTAAACAGATTTCTGACCTTTACTTAAATGAAAATATTAAAGATTTATTAGATTTAAATGATAAACAGCTTAATCAAACCTTGTTATCAATTTTTGGAATTGGGCCATGGTCATTGAACATGTTTGAAATATTTTGTATTGGTAAATTAGATGTATTCTCTTCAAAAGATGCTGGCTTGAGGCTAGCAATGAATAATTCTGGCATGATAAAACCAAATAGTAATTGGGAAATGTATGATAAATATTCAACCATATGGTCTCCTTATAAGTCCATTGCGTGTTTACATCTGTGGAAAACAGTAGATTAAATTATTATTGCTACAGATAGTCGAAAATCTTAAGGATTCAAAAAATTTTTAATTCAAAATAAGTTTCTAATTCTACTTAATTCTTTTTATTAAATACATCAGTTCATTTTTTAAGGTAAAGAATAATAAAATAGAATACAATCAGCTCAGGTTTTATAGTTAGCTATACAAAAAAACAAAGAGTTAGCAGTTTTATTATGCCTCTGGCTACCAATAGTTATAATGGTTAAATTATGAATGAAATTAGGCAAATTGTAATTCTTGCTGGAGGTAAGGGAACAAGAATGAAAGAAATGACTGAAGATTTGCCAAAACCAATGGTTCCTGTAGGAGGTATTCCCGTTCTAGATCATCTAATAAATATTTTTGATAGACAAAAAGATTTTGAATACATCATTTGCAGTGGATATTTAGGGGAAAAAATTGAGAATTATTACATAAATAAAAAAAATATAAGAGTTGTATTTACCGGAAATGAAACAGAGACTGGTGGAAGGCTATATAAAGTACGAGAATATTTAGATAGTAATTTTTTATTAACTTATGGAGATGGTCTTGCAAACGTAAACATTACAAAACTAATAAAACTTCACCATAAGCATAATAAAACAGGCACGATAACAGTTACTAATCCAGTTTCAAGATTTGGATTAATAGAATTCAAAAAAAATTTTCAAGTTACTAAATTTATAGAAAAGCCAAAACTAGAAGGCTTTGTAAATATTGGGTTTATGGCGTTTAATCAAAATATTTTTAAATATTTAGATGAAGATTCAATTTTAGAAAAAGAGCCATTAAAAAATTTATCGGAAGATGGAGAGTTGTATGCCAATATTCATGATGGTTATTTTGAACCAATGGATACTTATAGAGAGTACTTAAATATGAATAAATTATGGAACGAAGGCAACGCTCCGTGGACTACTCTAGAGGTAGAAAGAAAAAATTAATTTTTTAAATATCTTAATTTGATTCTATGATCAAGCTTTTTTAATAAGGTTTTAATATTTTTGTAAAAATTTTTTGGAAGAATCTTTTTAAGTATTTTTTTGGTAAAAGTATAAATTTTCCAAAATGGTGCTTGGATATAAAAGAATTTTGATAGTTCAAAAAATAAATTTAAAAGGAATCTGTTTCTTTTGGTATTTTTATTATAAAAACTATTATGGAGAAAAATAATCACAAATTTTTCTAAGAACCTTGGATATCCATAATGATTGTCAATCCGGCATCTGTAGTGGTAATAGTTCTCACTTAATTCTTGTTTAGTTATGTTTCCTTTTATATCAAACCTAGTTCCAGACGTAGGAACTACTTTATGATTTTGTAGTAGTTTTCCTAAAGCTACATCGTCCATTTCATTTCTGTCAAATTCAGCTTCATTACTTAAAATTAAATCGATAGTATTTTTATTAAAAAGAATGCCAGCCCCACTAATAAAATCAATTTTGTTTCTAAATTCATTCTTTGGTAGGGACATTGTTATTCCACTGTAAATATAATTTTTATCATTATTTAAGGTTTTTATCTTTTTTTTCAATTCAGATATATTTACATACGAGCTTGTATTCGTCCTCAAAAGATAATCAAACTCTATATTCTTACTAGCCCATTCAAAAGCTCTAAGTGTTTTATATCCGATATCGGTTGTTTTTTTTCCAGCCACTACCGTTAACTCATTATTTTTAAATGAGGTATGTTTTCCTGATTTGTAAAAAATAATATTAATATTTTCAATATTTTTTGCTGCCCAAGTTTTCTTTATTGCTTTTTCATTCCGGTGGGATGGATACGTATTAGAAGCCAAAACTAAAATTAAAATTTTATTCATATATTTCTTAATTCGGCAAGGCTTTAAATTTAACTGCTTTCTTGTCTTTCTCAGATATTATAGGATTATCAACTCTCCAATCAATATCTAAACTTAATGGATTGATTGATCGATCAAATTCCGGATTAAAATTTTCAGATTGCAAATATACAACTATGGAGCTTTTAGAAAGAGTTGAAAAACCATGCGCAAATCCTTCAGGAATTAAAACAGACAAAGAATCACTTTCAGTTAACTTTTGTACACCATGTTTTCCATACGTTTTAGAATCTTTTCTAATATCTACAAATACATCTAAAATCTCTCCCTTAATACAGGTTATAAACTTTTTAATCTGATGAGGGTCTTCTTGGTAATGCAGGCCTCTAATTACGTTTTTTTGAGAAGTTGTACACAGCACTTCTCGTATAGTTGGCATGAGCATATCAATCTCATCGCCATGTATCGCCTTTTTAAGAGAACCTCTTTCATCGTTAAAATAAATACCAGAGCAAATTTTTATATCACTTAATTCTGTTGAATAATTTTTAACTTTCATAATTTTTTAATTCATTGATTAAATCATAGCTTAAATTACCAAGAGGTATATTTTTGAGTTCAATCTTTGGGTGCGAATTAATGTAATTATTACTTCTTTTAATAATTAAATTGTTATCAATCTCATGAGATATTTTATATTTTATTAAAAAATTATATATTGATTGTAAATTGACGGAAAAACTAGATAGAAATGCTGACGATCCGATTTCCTCATTATTAATCGAAGTTATAAGTCTTTCAACAATTTTATTAATATGGACTAAATTAATAAAAGCATGTTCATTTTTAATTGGATTTTTTTGATCACTAACTATAGCCTGCATAATCAGAGGAATTATTTTTGGTCTATTATCGATATTTCCAAAAGAATTATCAAGAAAAATTTCTTCAAACAAAAAAGACTTTTTACCAGTCAAATTTTTTAAAAATTCTGAAAAAATTAATTTAGATTTAGTATATTCAAGATTTCTTATTTGTGAATCATCATAAAAACAATACATTGTATTGGTATATATAACTTTTTTTAAATTAAACTCGTTTAATTTGGTTACAACGTCTTTTCCAAAATCAATATTTGCGTAATGAATTTTTTTTATGTCTTGTTTATCTTTTGAAAAAAATGTAGCTAAATGAATTAGAATTATTTCACTATCTCCAAATTGACTGAATTCAAATATCTTATTATCTAAACTATAAAAGTCATACTGAGTTTCTGAATCTCTTTTTGTAATTATTATATTTTCTTTCAAACTTGATAAATTTTTGAGCAAGTTTTTACCTATGTATCCTGTTGATCCGGTTAAGACTATTTTTTTATTTTCTTTCAATGAAGTAATTCTAAATAATAATTTATTTATGATAGTTTTAATGAAAAAAAATATTTTGTTAACAGGTGGGGCAGGTTATATAGGTTCATGGTTTGTTCAAAATTATTCAGACAAATACTCTATCTATATTGTTGATTCACTTTTTTTTGGCAAAAATTTAAATTTAGAAGAAAATATAAAAGTAATTAATAAAGACATAAGAAATATTTCGTTAGATGATTTAAAAAATATTAATTACGTAATTCACATGGCTGAGTTATCCAACGATCCCCTAGGTGAAATTAATAAAGAATTGACTCAAGAAATAAATGTTTCTGGTACAAGAAATTTGATTCATTTATGTCAACAAGCCAAAATAGAAAAATTTATTTATATGTCATCTTGTAGTGTTTATGGAGATTCTGGAAATACTCATGCAAGTGAAGAAACTAACACTAACCCATTAACCGAGTATGCAAAAGCAAAAGTTTTAAATGAAAATTTTTTATTAGATAATGAATTTGAATTTGAAGTTAAGATTCTTAGAAATGCTACAGCGTTTGGGTATTCATCAAATATAAGAACTGATTTAGTAATTAATGACTTAACATTAAACGCAATTGAGAATAATCATATAAGAGTTTTATCTGACGGAAGTCCAAGAAGGCCATTTGTTCACATAGGCGATATTAGTAGGTTTATTGATTACGTTATTAACAATGATAATAGAAAAAAACTCTTAGTTAACATTGGAACTGAACGTTTAAATCTCACTGTTAAAGATGTTGCAAAAATAGTTAGCCAACTAACTAACGTTGATGATATATCTTTTGGTAAAAGTGATGGAGATACACGTTCTTATTTTGTAAATTTTTCAAAAGTTTCAAAATTATTTCCAAAATTTAAATTTAAATACGAAGTTCATGATGGAGTTAATGAGATAATTGATAATTTTGAATCAGTAATTATGAATAAGACAAATAGTAAAAGAATAAAGAGGATAAATGAATTAATTGATTCAAAAAAAATTAATACTAAATTATTCTGGACTGTCTAATGATGAAAGATAGGTGTATTAATTGAAAGAAACTGAAATATATTTTTGCGGTCTTTCAAAAAACAATTTAGATTCGCTGACTCAAAATGTAGATTATATTTTGAATTTTAAAAATAAATCTAAATATAAAAAAATAAACTTGTTGGTGATTGATTCAAATTCTGTTGACGGTTCTAAAGATTATCTAAATAGAATTTCACAAAAATTTGAATTTATTAATTTAATCCATAAAGATGATTTAAATTTGGTTCATTCAAGAATTGAAAGAATAAAAATTTGTCGAAATTTGGGTTTAAAGTTTATTGAGAATAATAACAAAAATAATTCTTTAGTCTATATCCCATTAGATACAGATTTTTATTTATTTTCAAAAACATCCCCAAAAAAACTCGATGAATTGATTGACTACGTGCTACAAATAGAAAACAATGCTGGAATTTTTCCTGTTTCTGAACCTTATTACTATGATATTTTTGCTTTAAGAGCAAAGAGGTGGTTGAATATTAATTCCCAATTGATTGTTACAAATTTAAAAAAATATATCAGAATTGGCAGTTTTATTTTTAATTATCTATTTATATTTAGATACCAACTTTCTCCTAAACGTATTGAACTAAAAAGATTATCGGTGATAAGTGCTTTTGGTGGGATTGGAATTTATAATCTTTCAAATTTTGATCTTAAAAATAAGACATATGATGTCAATAAAAAATCAAAAGATATGTATTCTGAACATTTATTTTTTAATAAACATTTTGATTATTTGGAAATTAAAACTGATTGGGTTATTGATGCACCAGAAGAACATGTATTGTTTAAGAGTTATAATTTTAAAGAGAAAATTATCTATATAGTAAAAACTTTTAAAGAAGACTTTAAAAACTTTTTTAATTAATCAAACAAATAATCTTCATATGACTAATTGAAAAGGGTTATAGTTATTATTATGAAAAACTTGAGATTGAAAATCTATCTCTTTAGAAGAAGAAATCATAAAGCTCAAGACGACTTAGACATAAAACTTAAAAAGTTTCTAAATAAAAGAAACGGTTTTTTTATTGAAATTGGGGCAAATGATGGTATTCATCAATCAAACACATTTTATCTTGAAAAAAATAAAAATTGGTACGGGTTATTGGTTGAGCCAGGAAAAGAAGCCTTTTCAAGATTAATAAAGAATCGATCAGGAAGAAACATATTTGTTAATGCTGCATGTGTTCCTTTTTACTACGAAAAAGACTTCATACAATTTAATGATTATTACTTAATGGGATATACAGAGAGTATAAACACTGATAATGATTTAATTGATCACAAAAACCACTCAGTAAAATATCTAAATCAAACTGATCAAGACTACGCAAGTTACTCAGTTCCAGCAAAAAACTTGAATACGATACTTTTAGAAAACAATGCACCTAAGAATATTGACTTTTTCTCTTTAGATGTTGAAGGAGAAGAGTTAAGCGTACTTGAAGGATTAGATTTTCAGACTTTTAATATTGAATTTTTGCTAATTGAATCAAGAAACCTAAGAAGAACAACCGAATTCTTAGATAAAAAAAATATGAATCTTGTTAAAGAATATGGTTCAAACTATCTTTTTAAAAAAAATAATGCTAATACATCAATATGATAAAAAAACCTCAATTTCAAATGAAATTTGAAAAATCTATAAATCAACGCATGTCTAAATTATTTATTTTTATTATATTTGTGATTCACAATTTATATTACACGTCAAAAATTGGTAACTATTGGGATGAAATTCATCATATTGAAACAGGAGGTAGTGCTGTAAAAAGTATTACTGAATTTTTAAATAGAATCTCTACAAATGAACAAGGAATTCTTTTTAACCCAGAATATTATGGCAGTGTTTTCTTAGCACCTCAACATCTAATCACAAAAATAATTTTTGACAGTCGACTCCTTTTCAAATTTCTAATAGAAAACAATATTGTCTTGAACGAAATTGATTACTACTTTTATATAAGACATGTGATATTAATATTCTTTGTTGCAATTTCATTCTTTTTAATTTCTCTTATGGTCGATACTTTAATTGGTATAAAAGCAGGAAATTTATTCCTTTTATTAACTTTATTTTTTCCAAGATTTTTAGGCCACAGTTTATTTAATGCTCTTGATATTCCATTTGCAATTTTTATACTATTAGCATTTACCTATTTTTTTTATAAATCAAAAAGTAAAGGCAACATAATTAATTTTTCCAATACAGATTTATTAAAATTGTCTATTTTATTTGCATTTATTTTATGTATTAGAGGGAATGGCTTTGTTTTTATTGCAGCATTATTTTTTTATATACTTTATTTTCAAATTAATAAATATAATCTTGTGAAGTATTTAAAAATATCAACTAAATTATTTTTGTTCACCCTATTATTTTCATTTTTGTTTTCTCCCAAAGCTTGGAGAAACCCATTTGTATATATTCAAGGAGTTTATAAAGTACAATTTAAAAACGATTGGTTTGGGTCTGTGCTGACAAACGGACAATTTATAATGGGACAAACTCCAACATATAATTATCTATTAATATGGTTATTTTTTACCATTCCACTAATTTATTTTCTGTATATTTTAATTTTTATAATAAGAAATCAGAACAAACAAGATTTTTCATTCGAAAACTTTAGTTTATTCTTCGTGCTTTATGTTTTGATTTTGCATGCTATTTTTAGACCCATCTCGTACAACGGAATTAGACATTATCTTTTTATTATTCCTTTTCTTTCTATTATTTGTGCATCTGGATATAAGTATATAAATACAAAAAAAATTCGACTTTTACTTTTAGTTTCTACGTTTGGATACTTAGTTTTAACACAATTTCAATACGATCAATATAAATACTCATATTTTAATGAATTTGTTTTATCAGAGAGTATTACTGAGTATTGTCCAGAAAATATTAATGGTTGTGGCAACTGGGGGACGGACTACTATGCAATTTCCGGTAAAGAATTTAGTAATTTAGTAGATAAATATGAGGATGATATTGATAATTTATTTGTATGCTATCCTACAAAAAGCCTGACACCTTATTTATCTAATACAGATAAGTTCAACGATCCTTATTTGTGGGAAATAAGATATGACGCCCCGACACATAATGAGACTGATGGCTTCAAACAATTTAAAATAGTTTACTCTGAAGGTCATTTTAGGGATTTTATTAACAACCAAGATATTGATATATTTTACACTTACTCAATTCAAACCCCACAAAAAATTCAAGATACGTGTACTTTTTATCTGTATAGCGATACAAAAGAATTCAATTGTGTATACGTTGATTCAGTAAGTAGAACAGTACGAAGAAGTAAAGTAGTATTTTCTAATTTAAGTAAATGTTCAATGAAAGATATTTAATCTATTTTTTGTTTTCAATAAAAAATGAAACAATAGCTATTGTAAAAAATTGTAAAGAAATAAAAAATGTTGTAATTCCTATTAAAAATAATGGATTTCTATGAACAAAAACGTCTAAATAAATTTTTTGGTAAAGGGCAAATAAAAATAAAACCCCAGATAGCCCAAAAAATATAAAAGAAAGTTTTCCAGAAGAATACCTTGCAGATTTAGTAAAACCTTTTGTTAGTGATAACAAAATAGAATCTATAACCACAGCCACAATCCTTCCAATTCCATATTTAGTTTCACCAAATTCTCTTTCTTTGTGTTGAACTGGAACTTGTAAAATTCTATAATTTCTTAACTCAAATAATGGAAGTAATATTCTATGAACATCACCAGTAAATTTGATATCTTCCATTATTTTTTTATCAAAAATTTTTAAAGAACACCCCAAATCCTTTGATGAGGTCTTAGTAATTATATTTATAAATATGTTTGCTAATCTAGAATAGAAGCTTCTAAAAAAACTATCTTTTCTGTTTTTTCTATATCCTGCAATTACATCATATTCGCTAAAATTTTTATTAAATTCTTCAATCATTTTTATAATTTCTGTAGGTGGATTCTGCCCATCTCCATCTAATGTGCAAATATAATCATATTTTGCAACACTGACTCCTTTTAAAATTCCATTAGATTGCCCTTTTGAGTAAGGTTCTCTAATAATTTTAAGAATTTTACTTTCAGCCAAATAGCTGCTGACCGCTATAGGACTTCCGTCATCGACGATTATTATTTCGTAATCAATTGTAGACGTTGAAAAACAACTATTAATTCCATCAACAAGAAGCGGAAGTGATTCCTCTTCAGATAAGGCAGGTATTACGATACTAATTTCTTTTATCAACAAATTAATTATACCTATATAAAATATCCTTTATGTGCGGAATAGTGGGCTTTGTATCAAGCAAACCAAATGAAGAATTAATTAATAAATTAGTACATTCAATAATTCATCGTGGTCCAGATGAATCAAATTACGAAATATTGAGTTTTGGAAATAAATACTTACACTTAGGCTCTTCAAGGCTCAGTATTACAGGCATTAATGATGGATCTATGCCTATGAATAATCTTAATGGGGACTCAATAGTATTTAATGGTGAAATATATGAACTTTCTGAATTAAAAAAAAGTATTAACAGTATGAGTCAAACAAATAATGATACACGATACTTATTTGAATTTTTATCTCAGAATCATCCAAACGACCTCTATAAAATAAATGGAATGTTTGCGTTTGCTTATTTCAATAGAGAAAAAAGAACTTTAATGCTCAGTAGAGACAGGTTTGGTATAAAACCTCTTTATTATTCAAAAAATAAAAATTTTGACATTATTTTTTCGTCAGAAATAAAGCCATTAATAGAAAATAATTTAGTTTCGAATGAAATTGCAACTCATGATATAGACAATTACTTACTATTTGGTGGTTCTAATATTCATAATGAAATTTTCAAGAATATAGTATCAGTAAAACCTGGTAATTTTCTACAACTCAATATTGAAGGTAAAATTTCTGAACAACCTTATATTAGAAAATCTGATAAATTAAATCATTTTTCATATGATGAAAAAGAGTTTGTAGAATTATTTAAAGATACAATTCAAGATCAATTAGTAGCAGATGTTCCCGTTGATCTCTTTTTAAGTGGTGGAATTGATTCTTCAATACTTGCACTATTTATTTACAAATTTTTAGAAAGAGAAATAAACTCTTTTACGCTCAGTTTTCGTAATTCAAATATGGACGAATTTTCTAATGCAGAAACGGTTGCAGACAATTTTGGAATTAATATAAATAAAATTATTTATCCTAGTAATAGGAATTCTGAAATCATTGAAGAGCTAATGAGTAAAATCCCTGAACCAATTGCTGATCCAAGCATTATTCCAACATATTATCTTTCTCAACAAGTATCAAAAAGAACAAAATCTGTAATAACTGGTGATGGTGCTGACGAGCTTTTTGGTGGTTACGACTGGTACCGAGCATCAAAAATAAAAAGTTTTATACCCCACAGCAGTATGTTAAAAATTATCAATACATTAAGTAATAATTACAAAAGCTCCTCAAATATTGGATTGCATGAAAAAATTGAAAGATTTTCAAAAGGATATGACAAATCTTTTTTAATAGATATTCTGTTTTGGCAAAACAATACTGAATTGTTTTCTGAGGAATTTGCAATTAAAAAATACACTGAATACATTGATAAATTAAATTTAGAAATTAAATTAAAAGATTTAAATAGCATTCGAGAACTAGATCTGATCAATTACTTGTATTCAAATATTCTTAAGAAATCAGATATTTCATCTATGTTAAATGGTTTAGAAATAAGACCAGTTTTCCTCGATAATAGGATAACTGAGTATGCAAAAAAAATAAATTTAAATAAAAATGTGACTTTATTTAGTGGTAAAAATAATTTAAGAAAAATATTAAAAATTTATATATCGGACGTTGCTAGAAAATCAAAACAAGGCTTTTCACACGATTTTGATAAATGGACTGATGACGTAGGAGTTCCATTTATTAGTAAGTATAAAAAAGATTTTGAATTCGTATCTAACTTTCAATCAAACTTTCATAATAATAATAACCCTTATCTTAAATCAAGAGCTACATGGTCAATATATTCAATTTTAAAATGGATAGAGATAAATAAAGTTAGTATTAAATGATATCTTTTTACTAAATTTTAAAAATAATATTTAGATATACCACTCTTCGTAATCTTTCATTATGGATTTCTTTTTACTACCTAACACATAATTAAAGTGAATAATTTTAGGATTTAAATTCTGGCTATTTTCATAAAAATATGGTCCGTTTGGAAACAGTTCTAATGGCAACCTCTGATAATCAAGAAAATCTTTATTGTTGTTTATATAACCTTGATCGTGTAAACCTTCCATAAGTTCTTCATTGTTAATTTTTGATGTATCAAAAAAGTCCAAAGTTTTTCTATTACTTTTTATTAACATAAATCCTGCACACAAATACTCAAGATTAGGTTTTTTAGGATTTTTGTCATCTTGAATTAATAAATCAAAAGACCTCATCGCATCAGCTAAGTAATTAGTAATTTCATCCTTAATTACAATATCTCCATCTAAATATAAAACGTATTCAAATTTGGTTAGATATGAATGAATCATATTAAGTTTTATGATCATGTATTCGCCAAATTTTTTAGAGTCTTGACGCAAAAATTTTTTCTTATTTGACTTAGTAATTAAATTTGTATTCTGATTCTTTTTGTCAAAATAATCTGTTGAATAACTATCCATTGTGCAGATATCCAAATCAATATTTATATTATTTTTTTCAATAGAGGATATTAAATTATCAGTAAATTCTATGTACCCCTTGTTAGTTAAGGTTATTGCTTTAATATCTATCATATTTTTATTAATTTTAATATTTTTATGATAACGTAGGTTTAATCAATAATATTTAAAGTTTATAAAATGTATTTAAATTTAAAAATGAGAAATTTAATTTTGTTAATATTCGAAAATATAGTTTTCTATTTTTTAATTCTTGTTGTTAAATATACATATTATCCAGCCATTATTGTTGATTATTTTGGTAGTTATCAAATTATTTCCAAATTTAGCCTTCAAAACAAATTAATTATATTTTCTATTATTTTAGGAATTACACACTATTTATTTAATGAATTAATTCTAAAAAAAATTGTAATAAACTCTAGTCAAATAATTTATTTAAGAGTATTGATAACACCAGCCTTATTTTACGGTTTAAAACTCTTTAATATTTCAAGAATCTTATTAGGTTTAACAATAATTAGTTGGATTTTAATAGAAAAATTTTTACCGTCGAAAAAGAATTTATATGTTTTTGTTCTTATCGTTCTGGCTATAATATCTGTAGTTCAGTTAAACATACAGGCTGATGCGGAATCAAAAGACTTATCAATAACCAGTGAACTAACAACTACAACCACTTTAGGACCCCCACCTCCTAATCACTTAACATCAGAGTATATAAATGAGTGCATTAATACTTTTTCAACTCTAGACGAAAGTAACTTTTCGCAAACTAAACTACTTAATAAATTTTATGTAGTTGGCCACGCTTATGGAGCACACAATGGTGCTAACGAAGGAATATCAGATATTTTGTTGAAATATTTTGAAAAAGAAGATAGAAATAAAGCTAGTCTTGTTCTGACCGGAGATGTAGTAAAAGAAAGTTCATTTACAAATTTAAACCTCGCAAAGAGTCAGATAGAAAAATATTTTAAAAATTATTATATTTCAGTTGGGAATCACGATATTGGTCATGGTTCTTCAAATGATTTTTACACAATATTTAAAGATGATTTAAATCTAATAGAATATGACAATTTTTCAATTGTTGTTGCTAACTTTAGTACATATAATTGGCAACCAAGTCTCAAAGATCAAGTCAAAATTAATAATTTTTTAAATAACTCTTTAAATAAAAACATAATTATCTTTTCACATCCTGTATTTTGGCACAACTTAACCCTCAACAAACCTGTTCGCAACGGTGATGATATGCTTAAAGTCGAATTAAAAAAAGATACTCTTGACTGGTTAGACCAGGGGGGCAAGAATATTATTGTAATATCTGGAGATTATGGTGGAAATGTTTCAGAAACTTTCTGTGAATATAATCCCCAGACAAATATTTTATTTATAGCTAGTGGTATTTACGACAAAGAAGAAGATAGAATAATTCAAATAATAGAATCCTCTAATGGTTTTTATTTGAAAGAAGTACTATTAAGGAACTAATAAATTTCATTAATTAAATTAAGTTTTTCAACAGAGTCAACATACTTTGAAAATTTTTCTGGATTGCCAAATAGATTTCCTTCAATAGACGTATGTTTTGAAAACAGCAAATTTTTTGAAATATAATTCTCTTCTAATAGTTGGGTATCATCCAATTTGAATTCTATGATTACTTTTTTAGATTTATAAAACTTATTGAAGTTTTTGTCTACCGATCTATAAACAATGTCTCTATCATAAGTAATTCTTGAATTGTTGCTCAGATAATATTCTCTTGTATATGAGACAAAACTTTTAGGAAAATACTGAACACCCTCAAAATATAAAGTACCAAGTTCATTTAAATTATTATATTTTGTAATTTCAGAGGTTTTAAACTTACCATTCCTGGTATTTCTCTTCACTTCTTTGTAAATTTCATCTGGTGTCTCTCTATAATTTCTAAATCTGATTTTAAATCTATCTGTGTCATCGAAGATAGAATTTTTATATAAGGAAAAATTAAGAGTATCGTAATAAATTGACTGAACTGTTCGTTTAGGAAACAGCATGACAGAATTCTTTTTAATCCAATCTAAATATTTACCTGAATTATCAATATCAGATTGAAATTTGTATTCTTTTCTGAAACTATTTTTCAATATAACTTGATCCCTCCTGTATAAAATCTTCATTTATTCCCTTACAGTCCCTATCTAATATCTTTATTCTTACAGGACCAAATTCTTGTTTTTTTCTATAAGCATTAACACAATTTTTTACGTTTTCTCCGTAAAAATTAGTAACAATAGCATCAGAACTGTCTTTTATCGCTATAGCAATATCACTATCTTTAATATTTAGATTTTTTATGTCCACGTAAGATTTTTCTCCAACAGATAAGCCCTTGTCTTTACAATTTAATAGTTCAAGGTTGTTTATATAATAATTTCCAGCAGAAACATCTAAGCAATCGTTCCCGGCATTTTCTATTGTAATTTTTAAAATTTGCAAATAAGAAAAATCTAAATCTAAGGCGTCACTAGTAGCATTATTTATTTCAATATTATTAATTGAACCAGTCGAAGATACAAAATTAACACTATCTTCGCAATGACCATTTTCACTACGAATTTTTATATTTTCTAATTTAGTTTGATAAAAAGTCAGACAGCCTGTCAATAAATTTTCATCACTTCTTGAATCAAGAACTCCATCACTTAGAGAAGTAATTATAAACTCCCAATCAGTAATCTCATCTAAACTTTTTATCAAAACTTTCGAATTTTTATTTTTTAAAATGAAAGACATTATTTTTTTATTTTTATCAAGTTCAAATTCAACTTCATCAAAAAATTTCAAATGAACATTGTTAATGGTTATTTCATTCGAAGTCTCTAAAATAGTATCTTTTTGTATATTTTCTTTGTTAAATCCAGTCAAGTATGTGTTTTTACCTTGGTAAATTAAATCTTTGTCCAAGAGCTCTTTAATATTTGGTTCATCAATAATGAAACAATTGTTTAAGTATTGGTCGCAAACTTCAAAAATAGAATTTTCAAAATCAGTGAATAGAAAACTTACATCACTATTACGGTTTAATTGTAGAGATTCTTTTGCGTACATGAAATCCCTATCATTAGTGTCTAAGCTCGCAATTATAGATAAATTATTATAAAATTTTTCTATTATATTTTCTGTATAATCATCAGACCATATAACCCCACTACTAGCTATTTCATTATTTATTAATTTAGTATCTAGGCTTGTTGACAGTAATGATTTGGCTGCTGCAGTAATGAAAGAGTATTTACTGTAGAATTCTTCAGCAATTAATTGTGGTTCGTCAGCAAAAAAGAATTGTATGTTTGTATCATAGACAATTGGAATAAACTCATTATTAAGTTTATTAAAAAAGAATTTTCTGTTGTGAGTATTTTCTACTCCGTGAGCACCCCTTAATGCCCATAAACTTGCCTCAAACTTATAAATATTTTCATAATTTTGACCCAGCATTTTGTTGTTTAACTCTCTCCAAGTATTTGTGTTGAAAATAGCCTTGTTATATTTCTCAAGAGCTTCAAGAGAAATTATAAAATTTTCAAAACTTCTTAAAGCCCAATTTCTATTTAGAATTTTTCCAAATTCAAGCGCAAATTTACCATCTTGAGGATTAGTTCTTACATAATTGTTATCAGCACTATCTTCCCATATATACTTTTCATTTGTTTCAAGAATTGGACCTTCTCTATAATTGTTACTTTCTATAAACTCTTTAGTAATTTTTTCCTGAAATAGAAACCTAGAAGAGATTCCTGAATTTACAGATGCCTGAACATAAAAAGTTCTAGGACTTAAAAAACCAAGTGACCTCATTACTACGGAACCAAATATTTCACCGTCAGCCGCAGTTTCACTGTTTGTTCCAAAGTCTTCATACTTGCCTATCGATCGAGTTTGTGGAATAAACAATTTAAATTTAGTTATACCAAAGATATTGTCATTTACTAATTTAACATCAAGCGAAGAGGTAAAAGGTGGAATGATATGATCTTTAAAATCTCCATGAATTCTAACTTCTGCTTGACTTGTACAGTTAATATCATTTTTAAACTTAAAAGTTATATTTGCATCAAAGTATTTTTTAAATTTAGAATTTATATAATTTCCAGTAATTTCTGCTTTATATAAGTTTTCATACCAGCCTCTACTATCTGGTGTCTCGATCTCAATTATTTCAAGATCATTTGAGGTTAGTTTGGACGCAATCTCAAAAGGTAAACCATTACAGTAAGGCTGAATAGAATCTTGATTATTTAAATTTTTAGGTTGGGGGTTATCAGAAAAAAATATAATAAAAACTATACAAAATAGAAGAAGTAATATTTTTTTTGAATTCACTAGTGTTTTTCAAAGAAATATGAAACTATATTTTCTTTGTTCAACATATTAACGATATTATTAAGGTTTTCTTCTGAGTTTGATTTAAATGAATAACTGTACTGATTATTTTCAAATGAACTCGAACTTAACATTTTGATTGATGAAAACTCATCAACAGGCTTTTTAGTTGTCACAAACAAATAATTTTTTTTGTCACTTTCTTCTAAAACACTAGTAAAAATATCAAATTTTGAAAAAGTAAAATTTGTAAATTCAATTATAAATGAAATTATTACAGTGGCAAAAAATAAATTAAGAGCAAGGCTTGGATTTACACTTGTAGTAATTCCTAATGTTAGAAGCAAAAAGTAACTTACTAACTCATAAGGGTTTTTTACTGGTGATCTAAATCTAACAATTGAAAGAGCTCCTACCATACCGAGAGAGAGAGCAATATTTCCAGAGATTACTTTTGTAATTACAAAGCCAATAGATGGTAGAGCTGCAAAAATTAATTGTTGACTTTTGGTTCTTACCCAGTCTTGATTATGCAAAACGGATAAGTTTAAACGAATTAATGAACCAACTATTGCACAAAAAAAGAAAAGTTTTAAAAAATCAAGATCAAATACAAAGTTAAATCCAAATAATCCGTAAGTAGTAAGCATGAGTTAATGATAATCTAATAAAATAGAAATATATTAAATATAGAGATTGTAATTACATCAAACGTTCTATTCCCTTTGGTAAGTTACTTTTATTTATTTTTTTAACTTCTTTTATTTTCTCTCCACTTTTAAAGATATCTTCATTCTTCTCTATTGTTTTTTCAAGATAATCAGGATTTTTAAACTCGTCCAAATC
>TARA_B100000674_G_scaffold301518_1_pt1 | contig 16650 bp, 13 predicted proteins | sample TARA_B100000674 | Tara Oceans TARA_B100000674 (sample SAMEA2622759) | marine metagenome | biome: marine biome (ENVO:00000447); feature: surface water layer (ENVO:00002042); material: "saline water (ENVO:00002010), including plankton (ENVO:xxxxxxxx)" | depth 5 m
GCTCATTGGTCCAGGTCTATAAAGAGCTACCAAAGCAATAATATCTTCAATGTGGTTAGGTTTCATCTGAGTTAAAGCTTCTCGCATTCCAGAACTTTCAATTTGAAATAATCCTACAGTCTTACCTGTAGATAAAAGATCAAAAACTTTTTGATCATCATAATCGATATTTTCTATTTTAAATTTTTTATTTTTTTTTCTAATTAATTTTTGAGTATTGTTGATTACAGTAAGAGTTTTTAAACCTAAAAAATCAAATTTAACCAATCCTGCATTTTCCGCTGAATACATATCAAATTGAGTTGATGGTAGAAGTAAATTTGCTGATGCATCCTTGTATAAAGGAACAATTTCAGATAGCTTTTTATCAGCAATTACTACCCCAGCAGCATGAGTAGCTACATTTCGATTAAGATCCTCTAACTTTAAGGATAGTTCAGTTAATTTTTTCACCCTTGAATCTTCTTTAATAAGTTTTTGTAATCTTGGTTCACCAGCTATACATTGGGTTAAATTTTGAGGTCTGGAAGGATCAAATGGTATCATCTTTGAAATACTATCAACAAATCCGTAAGGTAAGCCCAAAACTCTTCCAACATCTCGAATAACCATTCTAGCTTTCAATTTACCAAATGTTATTATATGAGCGACACTATCTTTATATTTTTTTGTTAAGTAATCAAAAACAAGGTCTCTTTTTTCCTCACAAAAATCTATATCAAAGTCTGGCATTGAAATTCTATCTGGATTTAAAAATCTTTCAAAAATTAAATTAAATTTTATTGGATCAACGTCTGTGATTAATAAACACCAGGCTACAAGAGATCCAGCTCCAGATCCTCTGCCAGGACCAACTGGTATATCATTTTTTTTTGCCCATTTGATATAGTCAGATACTATAAGAAAATAACTAGAATATTTCATTTCAATGATAATAGAAAGCTCGTGATCAAGTCTTTCTTTATATTCAATATAAGATTTGTTTTTTTCTATTTCATTATCTTTTAATCCAAAAATATTATTAAATTTTATTCTTAATCCATTAATAGAATCTTTTATTAGTATATCATCGGCATTTCCTTCTTTATCACTACTGATATTTGGTAAAATCGGAAGTGAGAATGATGGTCTATAACTACATCTTAAAGGAAAATTATAATTATTTTCCAAAGCTTCTGGAATATCAGCAAATAACTCTGACATTTCACTACTTTTTTTAAAATAATGTTGATCACTAAATTTTAACCTATTTTTTTCATTAACATAAGTTTTATTACCAATACAAATTAATGCATCATGAGCTTCATGCATATCTTTGTTCATATAATAAACTTCATTTGTTGCTATAATTGGAATTTTTAAATCAAAAGATTTTTTTAAATTAAATTTTTCAAAAGCAAATTCATTTTCATCATTATGGCGCTGAATCTCAATATAAAATCTATCTTGGTAAATTTTTTTTATTTCAGAGTATAGTTTATGAATTTCAGAAAATTTACCTTTATCGAATAATTGACCAAACAATCCAAATGAGGTGCCTGAGAGTATTGCAATACCAGCTGATTTGGTTAATAAATTATTGAAATTTACATGAGGGTCGGTCAATTTGTCGTTTTCTAAATAAGATTTAGATGAAAGATCAATAATATTTTTATACCCAGTCTCGTTTAAGGCAAATAAAGGAAGTAATCCAATTGTATTTTCTACTTTAAACTTAATTTGAGTACCAATAATTGGTTGGGTACCTGACTTTGAAATTTTGTCTGCAAATTCTAAAGCACCGCATAAATTAGAAGTATCGCATAAACCAACTGATTTAATTTTATTTTCCTTACAATAATTTTTTAAATCCTCAATTTTGATTGCGCCTTCACATATCGAATATTGTGTGTGAATTTTAATATGATTAAATGTTTTCTTAATTGATTTTTCCATTAGTGGATTTCTTTATTTTACCACTAATTAGCTCAATTTTGCAATCTGCCATATTAGCAAAAAATCTATTATGAGTTGCAAAAATAATTAATCTTTTTTTATTTTTTAGTTTAAGCAAAATTTTAAAAACTTCTTTAGCATTTTTAAGATCTAAACTACCAGTTGGTTCATCTGCAAGTATAATGTCAGGTGAATTAATTAAAGCTCTTGCAATAGCAACTCTTTGCATTTCTCCGCCAGAAAGCTCGGATGATAAATGATTTTCTCTTTTCAATAAGCCTAAACTTTTAATTAATTTCTTTGCATCATTTAAAGCTTTTTTTTTATTTTCGTCTAAACATAATCTAGCTAAATAAACATTTTCAATAACAGTAAAATCATTCAAAAGATTATTGTCTTGGTAAATTATACCAATTTTTTTTGCTCTCAAACTGTCGTTTTGAGATTGTGATGAATAATCAATTGTATTATTTAAAATTTTAACTTTGCCTGAAGAAGGTGTATCGATTAATGAAAGTAAATTTAAAAGAGTTGATTTTCCTGAGCCAGATGGACCCATTAATGAATATATTTTTCCAGCTTTAAATGAAAAACTAAGTTTATTTAAAACCTTAATTTTTTTTTTTGCATGATATGTTTTAACTATATTTGTCAATTCTATGATATTATTCATATTTTAAAGCCTTCACAGTATTCATTTTTGAAGCCCTAATAGCTGGGTAAATTGAAACTATTGTTGTAATTACTATTGAACAAATTGTAATGATCATAATTGATTTTGGATCAATCTCAGATGGCATTTTGCTTAAAAAATAAATTTCTTCAGGAAATAAACTTATATTTAAAAAATTACTTAAAAACTCACGAATATTTTCTACATAAAAAGAAAATAATACTCCTAAAATTATTCCAAATAGCGTTGCTAAAGAACCAATTAAAAACCCAACCATAAAAAAAATTTTTGAAATTGAAGAGTTTTGAACACCAATAGATTTAAGTATAGCAATTTCTCTTGTTTTATTTTTAACAAAAATAGTTAAGCCAGAAATTATATTAAATGCAGCAACTATAATTATTAAAGAAAGTATTATAAACATAACATTTCTTTCAACTTTAAGTGCTGAAAACAATGATTTATTTAGATCAGCCCAAGTATATACATAATAATTGTCAAAAATTTTTTCTAAAGTTTTTTTTGCTGTTTCAATACTGTAGGGATTTTTTAAATAAACTTCTAAATTTCTATTTGAACTTTCTAAATCGAACAAACTTTCTAAATCATTAAGATGAATAAATGCAACGTTTTGATCAAAATCAATTATTTCACTATCAAAAATTGAGTCAACAATATATGTTTCTTGTTTAGGTAAACTTCCAATAATCGTCTGTATACCAGTTGGTGACATTATTAATATTTTATCACCAATGTTAATATTATAATTAAAACTTAATTCCTTACCTATAGATATGAAACCCTCAATTAATTTTTTATTTCCATTAAAATTATTTTTTTCCACTATAGACAATTTTTGAAAATCATCTGTCAAATAACCACGTAGCAATAATCCTTTTGTATAATCTTTGTTAATTAAAACTCCTTCTCCACTATTACTGTAAATCAATTTTTTAGATAGATTATTAATTCTCTTATCATTAAATATATTTTCATCTATTGAGGTTTCATAGGGCTTTATTACAGAATGAGCATTAAAACCTATAATTTTTTCAACAAGCTCTGTCCTAAAACCATTCATTACTGACATAACTATAATTAATACTGCAACACCAAGGCTTATCCCAATGAATGAAAAAATGGAAATAATATTTAAAAAACCATCATTTTTTCTAGTTTTCAAATATTTTAGAGTAATTTCTTTTTCTAGTTGTGAAATCAATTTATTTTTTTTTTATTAATTATAATTTTTGTTATTTCTTCAATAGATAAATTTTTTGTTTCTTTTCCAATTTCGCAGAATTCAAAAGTATGACCATCTGATTTTTTACCAATTATAATTTGAAAAGGTATTCCGATTAAATTAAACTTTTTAATTTTTGCAGAAAGATTTTCCTCGGTATCGTCTATTATTGTATCTATTTTTTTATCATTTAAATGTTTATATATTTTAAGGGATCTTTCTAAATTTGTATTATCATTTTTGTTTAATAAGGGAATAATTGCACATTCATAAGGAGATACAGATATTGGCCAATTCATAATTTCGTTTTTATCATCATAATTTGCCTCTATAATAGCTCCAACTAATCTTGATACACCGACACCATATGATCCCATTTTAACAAATTCTTTTTTTCCTTTAAAATCTACAGATGCATTCATTGGTTTAGAATATTTGTCACCAAAGTAGAAAATATGACCTACCTCAATGCCTTTAGTTTGGAGTCTAAATTCTTGAGGTACATTTTTTTCAAATTCATTTTTATTAAATTTTTCATCAGTAACTGAGTAAAATTTTTCATATTTTGATCTTAACTCATTTAATGAATTTTTTTCTAATTTGATTAAATTACTATCAACATCAAATATTCTTCTATCAGTATAAATTTTACTTTCTCCTGTATCAGCTAAAATAATAAATTCATGAGATAAATTTCCACCTATAGGACCTGTATCGGCAGCCATTGGAATAGCTGATAGTTCTAGTTTCTGAAAAGTTCTTAAATATGATAGATAAAATTTATTATAAGAAAAATTTGCCTCTTCATCAGTTAAATCAAATGAGTAAGCATCTTTCATGTAAAATTCTCTACATCGCATAATTCCAAATCTTGGTCTTAATTCATCTCTAAATTTCCATTGTATGTGATAAAGCAATTGAGGTAATGACTTATATGATTTTACAGAAGTTCTAAATATATCTGTTATCAACTCTTCATTTGTGGGGCCATAAAGCATTTCTCTATTTTGTCTATCTTTAATTCTTAACATTTCTTGGCCATAATCTTCGTATCTCCCACTTTCCTTCCAAATTTCACTTGATTGTATCGTGGGCATCAAAATTTCTTGGGCTCCAATTCTATCTTGTTCCTCTCTGACTATTTTTTCTATTTTTTTCATAACTTTAAATCCTAAAGGCAGCCATGAATAAATTCCTGCGGAAGATTGTTTTATCATTCCTACTCTAAGCATTAATTGATGCGATTTAATTACTGCCTCAGAAGGATTGTTTTTTAGAATTGGTATGAATGATTTTGAAAAGAGCATTTATTATATTCTTATCACATTAATATTAGTTATTGGCTTTTTTCCAGTTTTTTCTTTTGCATATTTTCTGCATGTTTTTTTTAATCCATCAACTAAATTTTCATATTGGTTGCTATTTTTTAAAGAAAAAGTTTTGATAAGCTTTAATATTTCTTCTTCTAATTCAACAAAAAATTCTTCTTTTTTGAAAATTGGTAAACCTTTAATATTTAACATGGGTTTGCTCCCTAAAACTCCTTTACTTGAAATAATTAGAGTTAGGTCAATGAATCCATTATTAGCTAAATTTTTTCTTTCTTTGATAAAAGCCGAGTCCTCCTCTATTGAAACTTCGCCATCAACACATAATCTTCCGCTGGGCGCTTTATCGTAAACGTGTGGTTTATTACCAGGATATAATTTTACTATATCACCATTTTCTACCTGAACTGGACATGGAATTTTCATTTCATGAGCAAAATTAATTTGTTCTTTCATATGTCTGTGTTCTCCATGTACTGGTATAAGACAATATGGTTTAATCCAATTGTACATATCTTTTAAGTCTTCTCTATTTGGGTGACCAGAAACATGAACAAACTCAGTTTCTTCGGTAATAACATTTACTCCATCTTTTAAAAGTCTATTATGAACGTTATAATGTTTTCTAACATTACCAGGTATTATTTTTGATGAAAATATAACTGTATCATCTTTTTCAACAAATACATCTGGATGTGTAAAATTCGAAATTCTATTTAAAGCGCCCATGGATTCTCCTTGGCTTCCAGTACAAAGATAAACAATTTTATTTCTCTCTAACTTTTTTGCATCTCTTGGGTCGAGAGGTTCTATAACATTTTGAAGATAACCACATTGTCTAGCTGCATTATAAATTCTTTGCATTGATCTACCGACTAAAGATATATGTCTACCAATTTTTTCTGCACAAAAAAATACTGTTTCCATTCTAGCAACATTAGAAGCGAATGAGGTCACTATGATTTTTTTTTTTTGACGAGACATAACATCGAGCATATTTTTTCTAACATCTGCTTCAGAACCAGATCGTCCAATACTAAAAACATTTGTTGAATCACATACCATTGCTAAAACACCACTATCTCCGATTTTTTTTAATTTCTCCTGGTCAATATTTTTACCTACAAGAGGATTAGGATCGACTTTCCAGTCTCCAGTATGAAAAATGGTTCCAGCTGGAGTGTCAATTTTTAAACCATTTGGTTCGAGTATTGAGTGAGTTAAAGTAACAAACTCTATTTTAAATGGATAAAGGTCAATTGTACCGTTAAGATTTACTATTTTTAAATAAGGAATTATATCAATTTTTCTTTCTTTAAATTTTTCAGTAACAAGAGTAGCAGTAAATGGGGTAGCATAAATTTTACATCTTAACTTTTTCCAAACATAAGTTACAGCTCCAATATGATCTTCATGGGCATGAGTTAAAACTATACCTAATAAATTATCTTTTTTATCAACAATAAAACCTGGGTCAGCATATATTAAATCTATACCAGGTAGAGCATCATCTGCAAAAGTAACACCGACATCAACTATAATCCATTTTTGAGATCCCGGTTTTCCATAAGCATATAAATTCATATTCATGCCAATTTCACCAGATCCACCAAGAGGACAAAATATTAATTCTTCTTTCATAATAAATTAGAAATTTTTAAAAGACCCTTTATAGTTATATCTTTATCTATAGTAGTTTTATGTTTAATAGATTTAAAAAATAAGTGTGAGTATCCACCTGTTAAAATTAATTTATATTTTTTTTTAGTATGTTTGGAAATTTTTTCAATGATATTTTCTACTAAACCAATATATCCCCAATAGAAACCAGATCTTACAGCTGAAACAGTACTTTTACCCAAAATATTTTTGACCTTTTTTAATTTTAAAGGTGGAATGAGTGAGGCTTTTGAAGTTAGTGTATTTAATGAAAGTAATACACCCGGCGCAATTATGCCCCCCAAATATTTATTTTTAATTACAACATCAAATGTAGTAGCTGTACCAAAATCTATAATAATATAATTATTTTTATTATCATTAACTCCAATCGCATTACAAAGTCTATCTGATCCTATTTGTTTTCTATTAACCGATATTTTGATTAATTTATTTATATCAAGTTCTTTTATTTCAAAAACCTTTACCTTAAAGTTTTTTATTAAAAAAAATTTTAAAAGTTTAAAAACTTTTGGTACAACACTGCTTAAAATAACTTTTTTAACAATAGTTTTTTTTCTAAAAATAAAAAATAAATTTTTTTTAAGATAATTATTATTTATTAAAGTTGATTTCAAAATTATTTTTTTTATAATTTTATTATGTGTTGAATATACACAAATCTTTGTTTCTGTATTTCCTATATCTCCAATAACGTACATTTTATATTCTTATTCAATTCAATTATTTATGCAAATAGTTTTAAGTTATTAGTATAACTTTTATCTATATTTTTAATAAGATCATACTTATTTATTATAATTCCCGTTTCCTTCAAAATATTAGTAGTTGGATAGTTTTTAATTTTCGGATTTTTGATTAAGTTAATTCCTATTCCAATTATTATAAACTTTGCTTCATTTTTAAATTTAATCTCTTGAAGTATTCCACATATTTTTTTTTTTTTTATTAACAAATCATTGGGTGGTTTTATAGAAATTGTCTTTTTAGTATAATTAAATAATATTTTTTTTAATATTTTGCAGTTGAAACTAGTAATATTTTTTATATTTATATTATTTTTAATTTTAAAAAAAATAGTCAGAAATAAATTACCCTTGAATGACAACCATTTTTTTCCATGCTGTCCCCTACCTTTATTTTGATAATCCGCAACAATTATACCATTAGTGAATCCAGAATTAATTTTTTTTATTGCTAAATCATTTGTGCTGCTAACTCTCTTGTAATAAAATTTTTTAAATTTCATTAGATAATTATTATATTCTCTATTATTTCAATTAACCAACCTGGATATACAAAATAAAAAAGAATAAAAATTGATGATATCAAAAGTGAGATTTTTAATCCTATGTTATGATTAGTTTCATATTTTTCTTTTTCAGGGTCAAAATATATTATTTTAATTAATCTTAAGTAATAATAGGCTGAAATTACTGTTGAGAGTAGGCCGACAATAGCCAAAAAATACATTGATTGTTCTAATACTGCTGTAAATATATAAAATTTAGCAAAAAATCCTGCTAATGGTGGAATTCCAGCTAAAGAAAATAAAACAATTAAAAAAGAAAAAGAAAGTATAGGGTGATGTTTTGATAAGCCAGATAAATCTTCTATATTTTCAAAATACTTATCATCTCGCCTAAGCATCAAAATACATCCAAAAAAAGCTAAATTCATAAATAAGTATATAGTTATATATGTAATTGAGCTTTGAATTCCTTGATTAGTTCCAGTTGATAGACCAGCGAGAGCATATCCCATGTGTCCTATAGAGCTATAAGCTATTAATCTTTTTAAATTTGTTTGTCCTATTGCAGCAATTGATCCAAATAACATCGAAGCAATAGAAAGAAAAATAATAATCATTTGCCAGTCATTTATGAGATTAAAAAATGGAACATATAAAACTCTTACAAATATAGTTAACGCAGCTATTTTTGGTAAAATTGCAAAAAAAGCAGTAACCGAAGTTGGTGAACCTTGATAAACGTCAGGAGCCCACATATGAAAAGGAACAGCTGATATTTTAAATGATAAACCAACAAGAATAAATACTATACCAAAAGTTAATCCGTAAGAACTTTCTGTCAAATTGTTAGCAATTATAAAAAAATTTGTTGATCCTGAAAATCCATATATTAATGAACATCCATATAGTAAAAGTCCTGAAGATAAAGCGCTTAGAACAAAATATTTTAAACCGGCCTCTGATGAAAATATGTTGTCTCTATTAAACGAAGCAAGAACATACAAAGATAATGATTGTAGCTCTAAACCTATATAAAATAATATTAAATCATTTGAACTAACCATTACCATCATTCCCAGAATCGATGATAAAATCAGAATTGGATACTCAATTTTGTTTATTTGAATTATTTGTACATATTTATTTGATAATAATAAAACAAATATACCTGAAGAGATTAGTAATATTTTTGTAAAAGAAGAAAGATAATCAATCTTGTAACTATTTTTAAATAATTCTATGTTCTCATTTATCGGATAATTAAAGAGTAGAGCTAAACATAATACTAATGAAATAATGCTTAAATTATAAGTTACAGTTGAACTATTCTTTTTAAATACTCCAATAATCAATAACACCATAATAGAAATAGCAAGAAAAAGTTCTGAGTATATAAAATTTAAATTAATCATTTATTCTCTATTTGATTAAGATTTATATTATAATTATACATTTCAATAAGATCTTTTATAGAAACTTCGATTGTATTGAGTAAAGGCTCAGGATAAAATCCAAAAAAAATAATTGGAAAAACAAGAGATAATAAAATGAACATTTCAGTTCTATTTAAGTCAATTAATTTTTTTATTTCTTCTTTTAAAACTACTCCAAATACAACTCTTTTATATAACCAAAGCATATAAGCAGCTGATAAAATAACTCCTAAACTAGCAATTGTTGCTACTAAAAAACTTTTTTTGAAGGCACCCATTAAAATTAGAAATTCACCAACAAATCCACTTGTGCCAGGAAGTCCAACGGCACCGAGGGTAAAAACCATAAAGACAATGGCATATTTAGGCATAACAGATACTAATCCACTATAATTTTTAATTATTCTTGTGTGCATCCTTTCGTAAAGAACTCCGACAGATAAAAAAAGAGCTGCTGAAATTAAGCCATGACTTATCATTTGATATATACTTCCTTCTATGCCTTGTTGGGTAAAAGTAAAAATTCCAAGAGTTACAAAACCCATATGGGCAACTGACGAATATGCAATTAATTTTTTCATATCCTCCTGCATTAAAGCAACTAAGGAGGTATAAATTATTGCAACTAAACTTAAAAAATAAACTAATGTAATAAAATATTCTGAGGCAATTGGAAACAAACCAACTGAAAATCTTAAAAAACCATATCCAGCCATCTTTAATAATATTGCAGCTAATAAAACAGATCCAGCGGTTGGTGCTTCAACATGTGCATCCGGTAACCAAGTATGGACAGGCCACATGGGAGTTTTTACAGCAAAAGAACTAAAGAAAGCTAACCATAATAAATTTTGATATTTAACATCTATACCCATACTATACAAATATGTAACATCTGTAGTTCCTGTCATCCAATAAATTGAAATAATTGCGACTAACATAAGCACTGAACCTAAGAGAGTATAAAGAAAGAATTTAAATGCCGAATAAACTCTTCTTTCACCGCCCCAAATTCCAATTATTAAAAACATTGGTATCAAACCACCTTCAAAAAAAAGATAAAATACAACTAAATCTAATGAACAAAAAACACCAATCATTAAAGACTCCATTACTAAAATTGCAACAAGAAAATCTTTTAATCTATTTTTAATAGTGTTATTTACAGAAACTACACAAAGAGGAGTAATAAAAGTTGTTAAAATAATAAATAATATTGAAATACCATCGACACCAACTTTATAATTTATAAAACCTTTTATCCATGATCTTTCTTCTAAAAATTGAAATTCTGATGTTGTATTATCAAATAAAAACCAAAGATATAGTGATAATACAAAATTTGCGAAAGAAACAAATATGGCTAGGTACTTTATCGTTAAATGGCTATTTGATTTTGATTTAGAAAAAAATATAAATAAAGCACCAAGGAGTGGTAGCAAAATTAATGAAGATAAAATTGGAAAGTCCATTATTTTAATATTAAAAAAGTTAGTAATGCAGAAAAACCTAAGAGCATTACAAAAGCATAATGATAGATAAAGCCATTTTGAAATCTTACTGCAATAGAAGAAAGTATTTTTATTAAGCTAGAAATACCATCAGGACCAAATCTGTCTATAAATCTTAAATCTATTTTTTTCCAAAAAAATAAGCCTATTTTTTTTGAAGGTCTAATAAACAAATAGTCGTAAATATCATCGAAGTACCATTTATTTTTTAAAAAATTATATAGAGGTAAATTTCCATTAATAATTTCATTAGTAAATTTAGTATTTATAATGAAAAAATAATAAGCAGTTGGTATAGATAAAATTACTAATATCGGAGTGAAAATTATAAACCAAAGTGGCGGATGTTGATCATTTAAAGGTTCTAAAAAAAATATAGAGTCTTTCCAAAATAATCCTGAAGACTCAATTCCAATAAACAAATCTTTAAAGAAAAAACCTGAAAATATTGCACCAATAGCTAAAATAATTAAAGGAATTATCATGACGAGAGGTGACTCGTGCATATTTCTGATATCAATATTTTTATTGTTATAACTACCATGGAAAGTTTTAAACATTAGTCTCCAAGAATAAATTGAAGTAAGAAAAGCAGTAAAAATACCAATTCCAGCTGCAAAATAGCCTGTTGTACTTCCACTTAAATAAGCAAATTCAATAATTGCATCCTTCGAATAAAAACCAGAAAGTAAAGGGAAACCTGTTAATGCGAGTGTTCCAATTAACATCAACGTCCATGTATATGGAAGTTTTCTCCATACACCACCCATAGCATTAATATCTTGTTCATTTTTAAATGAATGAATTACAGAACCAGAGCCTAAAAATAATAATGCTTTAAAAAATGCGTGAGTAAATAAATGAAACATTGCAACGTTATAAGCTCCAACACCAGCAGCAAAGAACATGTAGCCTAATTGACTACATGTTGAATATGCAATAATTTTTTTTATATCATTTTGAACCAGGGCAATAGTTGCAGCAAAAAAAGCTGTAGACATTCCTATTATCGTTATTGTGTTCAATGCTAAAGGAGAATATTCAAAAATTGGAGAGCATCTGACAACTAAAAAAACTCCTGCTGTAACCATTGTTGCGGCATGAATTAGTGCAGACACTGGAGTTGGACCTTCCATTGCATCAGGTAGCCAGGTGTGTAAAAAAATTTGGGCTGATTTTCCCATGGCTCCTATAAATAAAAGAATACAAATTAGATTTATAGCGTTTAATTTTACTCCTAAAAATGTTACCTCTTTATCTATAATACTTGGCACCAAATCAAATACTTCATCATAGTTTACTGTGCCAAATAAATAAAATATTAAAAAAATACCAAGTGCAAAACCAAAATCACCTACTCTATTAACAACAAAAGCTTTTATTGCTGCGGCATTTGCACTTTCTTTTTTAAACCAAAAACCTATTAAAAAATAAGAGCATAATCCAACACCTTCCCAGCCAAAAAAAAGTTGTAAAAAATTATCAGAAGTGACCAGCATTAACATAGAAAAAGTAAACAAAGATAAATAGGACATAAATCTTTGTTTATGTGGATCATTAGACATGTAACCTATTGAGTAAATATGAACTAAAGATGAAACTAAAGTTACTACAACAAGCATTAATGATGAAAGTGCATCTATATGAATAGACCAACTTACGTTTAAGGTTCCAGAATTTATCCAAGTAAGAATATTTAAATTATTTATATAATCTTGATTTAAAATTTTATAAAAAATTATAAATGATAAAACAGCAGATATAGAAACAAATAAACTGGTTATTATTTCTGAATTTCTTGATCCTAATAATTTTCCAAAGAATCCCGAGATCACAGATCCTAATAATGGCAAAAAAATAATTAAATATTCAATTTCCATTTTTAACCTTTTAATTTGTCGATTTCTTGAACTCTAATTGTTCCTGAGTTTCTATAGTAAATTACAATAATAGCTAAACCAATTGCTGCTTCGGCTGCTGCAACCGTTAAAATAAATAAAGTAAAAATTTGTCCTGTTATATCATTAAGATAAATTGAAAAGGAAATCATATTAATATTAACTGCAAGAAGAATAAGCTCTATACTCATTAAAATTACAATAATATTTTTTCTATTTAGAAATATGCCAATAACACCAATTGTAAAAATTATTGCTCCTAATAGTAAGTAATGTCCTAAACCTATTTCAAACATCTATATTAACTCCTTTATTCTTTTCAACATCAACAATCTCTACACCATCTTTACGTTCTCTGGATATTTGTTTAATATAACTCTGTCTTTTAATTCCTTCTCTTTGTCTAAATGTTAAAACAATAGCTCCAATCATCGCGACCAGCAGAATCATTCCACTTAATTGAAATAGATGAATAAATTCAGTGTATAAAACCTTACCTATTTCATGCGTATTTGTAGTAGTCAAATCTACACCTATGGATGAAAAATTTTTTAATAATTCTGTCTTATACTTCCATCCACCTGCTACAATAATTAATTCAAAGAAGATAATCGTACTGATTAAAAGTCCGATTGGGATATGTTTTGAATTTTTTTCTCCACTTAACCATGTATTTTTTTGCTGAGACACATTTAGCATCATTACTACAAATAAAAAAAGTACGGCTACTGCACCCACATAAACAATTAACATGATCATTCCAATAAATTCTGCTCCTATCATTATGAACAAACATGAAATTGTAATAAAATCTAATATTAAAAAAAAAACTGAATGCACTGTATTTCTTGATACAGTTACCATAATTGCAGAAAATACAGCTATTATAGAAAAAATATAAAAAAAAATTGAATGAAATATCATAACTATCTGTAAGGATTATCCGCTTTAATATTGGCTGCTAAAACACTTTCCCAACGATCACCGTTATCTAATAATTTTTCTTTATTGTAATAAAGTTCCTCTCTAGTTTCTGTTGAAAATTCAAAATTTGGACCTTGAACTATAGCATCAACTGGACATGACTCTTCACATAAGCCACAATAAATACATTTAAGCATATCTATATCATACCTGGTAGTTTTTCTACTACCATCCTCTCTTTCTGAAGACTCAATTGTAATAGCTTGAGCAGGACAAACTGCTTCACATAATTTGCAAGCAATACATCTTTCTTCACCATTGGGATATCTTCTCAAAGCGTGTTCACCACGAAATCTTGGGCTTATTTTTCCTTTTTCAAAAGGATAGTTGAGAGTTTTTTTTGTCTTAAACGACTCTTTTAAAGCTAAAAATAAACCAGTTAAAAAATCAATTAAAAAAATTGTCTTTAATATTCTTGAAATTTTCATGATTAATTTACCGGTAATAGATTAAAATAATATAAATAACTTGATGTTATAACTACCCATAATAAAGATAGTGGTAAGAAAATTTTCCACCCTAATTTCATCAGTTGATCATATCTATATCTAGGAACTATAGCTTTAACCAAAGAAAAAAGAATAAATAGCAATAATATTTTAAATATTAACCATATAGGAGAAGGTATAAGTGTAAAAGGGAAAATATCGACAGGAGGTAACCATCCACCTAAAAATAGAATTGAACCCATCGCACACATCAACAAAATGTTTGCATATTCTCCCAACCAAAACATTGCGTACATCATTCCTGAGTATTCAGTTTGATATCCAGCAACTAATTCTGCTTCGGCTTCAGGTAAGTCAAATGGTGGTCTATTAGTTTCCGCAAGAGCAGATATAAAAAAAATTACAAACATTGGTAATAATGGAATAATGAACCATAATTTTTGTTGTGCCATTACTATATCTGTCAAATTTAATGAACCAACACATAACAATACATTGATAATTATAACACCTATAGAAACTTCATAAGATACCATTTGTGCAGCAGATCTAATTGCTCCTAAAAATGGATATTTTGAATTTGATGCCCATCCACCCATAATAATTCCATAAACACCAAGTGATGAAACTGCAAAAAGATACAAAATTCCTACATTAATGTTAGCCAAAACAAATTCTTCGCTAAAAGGAATAACGGCCCAAGATATTAATGCTAAAGTCATTGTAACAATAGGTGCTAAAATAAATATAATCTTGTTTGCACTAGCGGGTATTATTATTTCTTTAAAAATATATTTTAAAGCATCGGCTAATGATTGTAACAATCCAAAAGGACCTACCACATTAGGACCTCTTCTTTTTTGTACAAAGGCCCACACTCTTCGATCTAACCATACAATCATCGCAACTGCGGTTAAAAGAGGAATTAATAAAAATAGAACTTTGTAAACCTCATTTAATAAAATAAAAAAACTTTCAAACATCAGCCCTCGGTTCCTGTTTTTTTTAATTTTAATTTAGCCATATTACAGTCTGCCATTGTTTTAGATGCACGGGCAATAACATTAGAAAAATAATAGTTTGAATTATCTATAAGAATTTTTTCATCTATAAAGTTTAAATCATCTGCCTTTTCTGAATTATTTTCTTTATTTAGATTTATATAATTAAGCATGCTATCAATCAATTCGTCCTTATTTTTGAAAATTTTTTTTCTTTTTATTAATTCAGATAAATTATTTATAATTTCCCAGTCTTCTTTGGCTTCACCTGGTGGATAAGAAGCTTTATAAGCTTTTTGAAGTTTACCCTCTAAATTTGTAAAATAACCATCTTGTTCAATATAAGTCGCACCAGGTAAAATAATATCAGCAATTTCAGCTCCCTTGTCTCCATGGCTACCAATATATATAATAAATTCATTTTTTTTTTTGAAATCAAGATTATCTTGACCAATTAAAAATATAATTTCGAATTCATTATTAAGAGTTTTTTTTAAGACAATATTTTCACTATCAGATGAACTAATAATTTTTAAGTCATAGGATCCAACAGATGATGCATCTTTTAGTAAGATGCTTAATGAATTCCATTCATCATTAATTTTATTTAATGAGGATAAATATTCTTTCATTTTTTCAAACACATATTTTCCTGATTTTAAAGTTAAAGCACTTTCTCCAATTATTATTAATGGTTTACTTGAATTTAAAATTTTATTAGATATCTCATGTTTACCCTCAATAATTTGTTTTATAAAATCTGTTGTATTTGGTAAAATTTTATATGGATAAGTCAAATCACCAGCATCTCCCAGTGAATAGATTTCTAAATTATTTTTTAAATAACTTTTTCTTATTCTTGCGTTTAGTATAGTTGCTTCATATCTTGGGTTTGTACCGATTAATAAAATAAAATCACTTTCCTCTATTCCGTTAATTGAAGCATTAAATAAATAATTTTCTCTTTTAGTGGTGTTTATATACATATTGTTATATCTCGAGTCTAGAAATTTGGATTTAATTGTTTTATTAAAAAATTCTTTTACTACATATAACGTTTCCATATTAGTAAGATCACCAGTATATCCTGCTATTTTTTCAGGTGAAACTTCATTAATTTTTTTTACTATTATTTTATTAGCTTCCTCCCATGAAATTTTTTGAAAATCTTTTTCAGTTTTTAGATAGGGTACATCTAATCTCTGGTTTTTGATTCCATCACATGCATATCTAGTTTTATCTGATATCCATTCCTCATTTATA
>TARA_B100000674_G_scaffold117338_1_pt1 | contig 16613 bp, 16 predicted proteins | sample TARA_B100000674 | Tara Oceans TARA_B100000674 (sample SAMEA2622759) | marine metagenome | biome: marine biome (ENVO:00000447); feature: surface water layer (ENVO:00002042); material: "saline water (ENVO:00002010), including plankton (ENVO:xxxxxxxx)" | depth 5 m
AAAAATCTTATTAGATTTTACTATTTTCTTTAGTGTTCAGAAGACTTATCTATATCGAATGTCTCTAATTTAGAAGATAGTTCATTGCTTAATTCAGTTTCATCAGAATTTGTTTTATTTAATTCTCTCTGTTTTAATCTTTCATCTTTAAGAATTTCTTTTCGCTCTCTCATTTTTTGCTCTCTATCAAATTGTTCTTCCCACTCTTTTAATTTCATCGATTCGATTTTTCTCTGCTCTTCCTCTTGAATCATAATTTCTTTTAAAAATTTCTCTTTTTTTCTTTTTTCTCTTAATTCTTTTTTATCTTGCTCTTCCTCTCGTGCTTTAAGGTCAATATCCTTCCTAAATTGCTCTTCCCCTTTAAGTTTTAATTCCTTCTCCTTTGATCTTAAATCTTTGTCAATTAATCCTAAGTCCTCATCTTTCTTTACTAATCTTTTATTTTCAATTTTTTGATTTTCCTCTTTAATTTTTAACTCTTTTTCTTTAAGTTTAAGTTCCTCTTCTTTAAATTTTAATTTAATACTCTCTTTGCTTAATCTTTCTTCCCAAGATCTTAATTCTTTCCTATCTTTCAATATTTGATTATTTTCTGCTAACTTTTTTAATTTAATTTCTTTGATTTTCTTTTGCTCTTTATTTTTTTTGTAATTTTTTAAAACATTTTTAAAACTCTTTGATGTAAAGAGAGAAACATTCGCTACTGATTTGTTTTTATTTTTTTTCATTTTTATTTTTTAAAAAGCAGATTTGACCAAAGAATTCAAAACTTTTCAATGATACTTTTCTAAAATTTTTTATTTGTGACTATTTTGAGTTCAACTATAAATTGTTTTGCTTAGCTTGAGAATTATCCAATGTTTCTGGCGCATCTGGATCCAATTCTAGTCCAGCCGGTGTAATTGTTGCAGGCATTGGTGTAAAAGTTGAATCAGGATTTTCTGCAGTCTTTCTAACTCTCATTCTATGTAATCCAAAAATTCCTATGAAAGCATGAATTAATATTAAAAAAATAAAAAAACCATTTAATCCAAACCAATTCATAAATATTGAGCAAATAATTGGTCCGCTAATTGCTCCTAATCCAAAAATCAATTGAAGACCTCCGCCAGCGGCTACAAATTTTTCTTTTGGTACAAAGTCGTTTGTGTGAGCTAGGTTTAACGAAAATAAAGGCAAACACAAAGATGTGTAAGCACCTACAAATAAAAAAAATAATATTTTTTTAAACGCAAATTCATCCATGTAATATGTATTTTGCAGTGGATCGCTTGAAGACAAAATTGAAAAAAATGCTAATGTTGATCCAGCTAATGTAGTTACAACAATTACTTTTCTTCTATCATAAATATCTGAAAAATATCCGATTGGTCCTTGTCCAACCACTCCAGAAATTGTTGCAACAAATAATAAAATAGATGTTTCGAAAAGTGTGAAACCTGCCTTAGTTGCGTAAACAGATATAAGAGAGAAGAAAGCAGCATGAATTACTCCAGTCGCGAAAGAACTTACTGTTCCCAAAGGAGAGATTTCATATAATTCTTTTATGCTGATTGTGCCAATTTTTTTAAATTTTGGAGCTGGTCTTTTTGTTAAAAGTATTGGAACTAATGCAAGTGATAATAAAACTGATACTAAAATAAAAGGCTCATAAGCTTTGGGTTCACTAACATTTAATAATAACATTCCTAAAGCCAATCCAAAATAAATTACTATCATATAAGCAGATAACAGTTGTCCTCTATTTTTATTGGTTGCTCTATCGTTTAACCAACTTTCAGATACAACATAGCAACTGACTAAACTTATTCCTGTAATAAATCTACTTATTGTCCACATGAATGGATTTACATATGCAACCGCTACCAATGCACTTAAGGATGCTAAAGAAGCGAAAGCAGCAAATACCCTGATGTGACCAACTTTTTGAACTAAATTAGGTGTAGTTTTGGATCCTATAAAATATCCAACATAATAGCCTGACATAAAAATACCAGTAGTTAAAACACTAAAATCTTCTAACACAGACCTGATACCCATGATCTGCATTTGAAGACCGTGCGCAATCATCATAGTTCCAATACCTAAGAATAGAGCCCAGGATTTTTTTACTTCTTTATGCATATAAAATAATTTGATGGCTAATTAGATTTTAATTGTGTTTTTTTAATGGCTAAGAAGGAGTGAACTGCAATAGTTAATATTATAACTACTCCACCCTGGATCGTTTCTAAGGAAGGTTGCTCTTTAATGACAAGCCATACCCATACTGGTCCAAGTATAGTTTCTAATAAAAAAAATAGATTTACCTCAGCGCCCGTAATATATCTCGGTGCAATAGTAACTAAAACAAATGGAATAGCAACACAAAGTATACACATAGTTGGTATAATGAAGATATCGTTATCTTTTAATTCAAAACTATCAATGAATAATAAGGCTACTAATGCGACTACTAATTTTCCAACAACTGCAGAAGGAACCAGGTTAATCTCTTTCCCAGCTCTAATAATTGTAGCTCCCGCAGCTAAACCTGCCGCAGTAACAAAACCTAATATATCCCCTACAATGTTTCCAATTTTTAAAGAGTCGTAAAATATATAAAGTACACTAATAAATGTAATAACAATTGCAATTAAAGTGTTCCTATCAGTCTTTTCTTTTAAAAAAATTTTACCAAAGATAGCTGAAAGCATTGGGGCAAGTGCGATCATTACCAATGTATTAGCTACATTTGTATTTTGTATTGACAAGACGAAAGTTATATTTGTTATTGAAAAAGTGAGGATATAACTTACACCGTAAAAAGAATTACCAATTAACAATTTAAAAAAATTTAATCTATAAATAATTAACATTCCAAACAAAACAACAATAAAAGGTATTGCACCTCTGTAAAAAACTAGACCCCAGGTCTCTAAACTTGATAGTCTTATAAATAGAGAATCTGGTGTGATAAACATTACTGCTATGAAGGCCATAAGAGAGCCCTTTTGCTGATTTGTTAAATTTTCCATAATTTTATTTCTTTCCAAAATTTCTTCGCTAGATTTATACCAGTTAAATCATAGTAATTCTTTAATCCAGTTGGAGAGGTTACATTTATATCTCCATTAAGTTTTTCTGATATAAAATCTATGCCAGCGAAATAAATTCCATCTTTTTTTAATTTTTTAGCAATGATTGTTGATATATCTATTTCCTTTTTAGAAAGATGAGATGTTACTGCAGTTCCTCCTTTGCCTAAATTGCTTAAAATTGAGCCTTTTTTTGGTAACCTGGATATAGATCCACAAACTTTACCATTTATAATAAAGACTCTTTTATCTCCATTTGTAATTCCAGGTAAGAATTTTTGACACATGATATATCCGTGTTTCCTTAAATATCTTATTAAAAAACTTCTGCTAATTTTGCCCTTCAAAAGTTTAATATTGTTCCCACCGTGACCATGTATTGGTTTTATAACAACATACGAATTTTTTTTTAAAAAATTAAGAATATCAGCAATTCTTGAAGTAAAGATGGTCGGAGGCATGTATTTTTTAAATTCATAAGAATATATTTTTTCTGAGATACTTCTGACTGAGGTAGGATTGTTTATAATTATCACCTTTTTAAGCCTATCTAAAAAATAAGTAGTTGTTATGTAATCCATATTAAAAGGAGGATTTTGCCTAATAAGCAAATATTTAGATCTCTCTAAATCTATAGTTTTTTTATATAGTATTTTAAAAAAATTCTTTTTATTAAAAAATTTAATAAAATATCCTTCCGCAAATATTTTGTTGTTTTTTATAAATAAATTTTTTGGCTGATAATAAAAGATTGTTGCACCACTATTTTGGGCCTCTATAGCTAAGAAAATTGTTGTATCATTATTATAATTTAACTTATTTAAATCATCACCCTGTATAGATATAATTTTATTTTTCATGAATAGAAAAGAAATTTTTATCATTAAGATACTTTGTCATAATTTCCTCTGCATTTGTGCTATTAGTTTCTATAATAGTTTTTACATGACGTAAAAATTTGACCTCATCTTGTTTTTTACTATTTAATTCATTTCTATTCTCTAAACCTCTTTTGGATATTTCAAATAAATCTTTAGACCATTCTAATATAGATTTTTTAAATAAAATTGTTTTCAATCCCTTTTTAGGTGCATCCTTGTATGCTGACATAATTTCATTAATGTTCCATTTCTTCACCATATTAAAAGTATCGTCAAGATTTCCGTATAACAAACCAATAAAAAAAGCTGGACCGGCACATAAACAATCCCATCCACAAGCATCCATAGAACGAATTTCAATATATTTTTTTAATCTATTTTCGGTAAAAATTGTGCTTAGATGATCAGTTACATCCTCTTCATTGGGCAATATATTTTCAACTTGTCCATCAATAAAGTTTTGAAAAGTTTTATTTTTAGCATCTATAAAATTATCTTTTCTTTTAATAAAAAGCATTGGATAATTTAAAACGAATTCAGCATATTTTTCAAAGTTCATATTTTCTAAAAAGATTTTCGGTAAGCCACCTCTATATGTATTTTGCCAAGCGTAAGATCTGTAAGATAAATATCCACTATTATTTTCTTCAACTATTGCTGAATTAGAAAATAACGCGATTGTAATTGGGGTCAGTCTATTAACTACAAAAAACTTTTTGCTAAAATCATTTTCAGAAGTGTAATCAATATTAACCTGAGTGCCACATGTTCTATACATCATGTCTAAACTTAATTTACCAAAGAGTGGCATTACTTTAGTCATAATCTCATATCTATTTTTTGGATTAGATGGTATTTCTTCAATTTTTGAAATTGGATCAAAACCTGAACTAATTAAATTAAAATTCAATTTATTTAAAGACTGATTTAGTTCAAATAAATATTCTTGTGATTCACCACATGTTTGATGAATATTTTTTAACTTCTCACCAGATAATTCTATTTGATTACCTGGCTCTAATGTTATGTTTTTTTTACCTTTTTTTAGTGAAATAATATTTTCACCTTCTTTTACCGGCTTCCAGCCAAATTCATAAAGTTTTTCAAATAAATTTAAAATTGATTGATAATCGACTCTTTTTCCATTTGAAAAAACAAATTTTTCATGCTCAATACCAATTCCACAATTACTCTTATTTTTTATACCAAGTTCAAAATACTTTATTATAAATTCTTTTGTGATCATAGATTACTTAAATAACTAGAAACTTCCTCTAAACTTTTTAATTTAGATGAGCATGTTTGATGTTTACAAACTATGAAATGATCCTCACCTTCATCTTCTTTATATATTATTGTAGCATTATCCATAAATTTTTTTACTGTAAGTTCCTTTACTTTTTCAGAAATCTCTGCGTTTTTTGAATTTATTGTAACAGTAATGTTTGCATCACAAATATCTAAAGTTTTTATATAGCTGAACATTTGAGAAAAATTAGAGTTTAAATAAGAATGAAATGAATTTGATAATTTATCAATTCTTTCTTTCCATCTTACATTTGGAGAAATATTATTTAATTTATTTATTATATATAAATAAATACTATTACCATTTGGAATATTGTTATCATTGAGATCAATAGGCTCAATAAATAGGTCATTAGATTTAATTTTATTTTTTTGAAGGATGATTTCATTTAAATTAAAAAAATTATCCCAAGCCTCATCCATTAATATTTTGCATTTATCTAGTGAAGATATATCCTTATTTAGTTCATAGTTAGTTAGTAAAAGTAAACTTATATAAACATAATCTTCTAAGAAAACCTCAACTTTTTTATCCTCATTATAGCAGTGAAATAATTTATCTTTATATATCTCACTAATATTTTTAAAATTTTTAAGAGTTTTTTCATAAAGTATTTTATCATTTAGTAATATCGCAGAATAAAAATTTGAATATATCCAATAAGCGTTTAAATCTGTTTGAGATTTATTGTCAAAGAATGGTTTTGTCCTTTTTCTTCTGACTTCTAAAAGTCTTGTCTCTAAATCTTTAATCTTTGTTATGTGTTCTTCAAAATTTATTTTTGAATTTTCAACTAGTATATTTGAGCCTTCAAAATTACCTTCTTCTGATATCTGATATTTTTTTTTGAATAAGTCTAAATACTTTCCTAAGATTTCTTGTAATTCCTTATATTTCCATACATAATATTTTCCCTCTATGCCATCACTATCTGCATCATAAGCTGAGCCGAGTAGATCATTTACTGTACGAAATTCAGAATTTATAAATTTAATCGTCTGCTTTAATTTATTTTTTAAATAATCATTTTGATTTATACATAAAAAGTTATTTAATAAATTTACATACTGAACGTTGTCGTAGAGCATTTTTTCAAAGTGAGGAACAATCCATTTTTCGTCAACCGTATACCTTGATATTCCTCCTTCTAAGTGATCATATATACCTTTTGAGGAAAGACTTAATAAAAGTTTTTCCACAACATTGAAATATTTTTTGTTTTTTGTTTTTTTAAAAAAATGCAATATTGCATCAAATATATAAAATTGTGGAAATTTCGGAGCACCCTTTAAACCACCATTCACTTCATCAGTATATTTAATAATTTTTTCTATAAAGGGTTCTAAATCTTGTTTAAGCACTGCATTTTTTTGATTAAGATTTCTAAATACTTCTTTCATCTGCTCTGCTTGGTTAATTATTTTGTCTCTATTTTCTTGGTAAACTTTTGAAACGTTCTCTAAAACAGTATTAAAACTAGGTCTACCATGTAGTTCTTTTGGTGAGAAATATGTTCCACCAGTAAAAGGTACTGCGTTTTCATCTAAAAACATTGATAAAGGCCAACCACCTTGTGCTCCAGTTAAAATTGCCAAGCTTCTTTGAAAAATAAAATCAAGATCTGGTCGTTCTTCTCTATCAACTTTAATATTTATAAATTTATCATTCAATATTTTTGCTGTTTGATTATTTTCAAAACTTTCGTGAGCCATAACATGGCACCAATGACAACTTGCATAACCAACACTTAAAAATATAGGTTTATTTTCTTTTTTGGCTTTCTCTAAACTCTCTTTATTCCAAGCTAACCATTTTACAGGATTATTTTTATGCTGTTGAAGATATGGACTCTTCTCATTCTTTAACATATTTTCCATAATTTATTTTGTTTTAAGTTATGAGGTATATGGTTTTCTTGAAAATATTCTTTTTACCATTGGAGCAAAGTGTTCAAGTGGTAATGACTTATAATTAGGATCAAAACAACCTTGATCGTAATTTTCACAGAAATCTACTGTTGCTTGGTAATATTTATGATCTTTATATTCCTCTCTTTTATACCTATTACCACCAAGATGATGAACATAATAAAAGGTTTGGAACAACCCATGCATTTTTACTATCCAATGTGTTTTTTCACTCACATATGGTTTTAAAATTGCAGCCGCATATTCCGAATGATTCATAGGAGCTAGTTCGTCCCCAATATCATGGAGTAGAGCAGCAACTACTAACTCTTCACTTTCTCCATTTTTAAATGCTTTCGTTGCGCTTTGCAGTGAATGTTCAAGTCTTGAAACCTGATAACCTTCAAGCGTTTCGGTTAATCCAGACATAAATTTTATTATTCTATCGGCTGTTTCGCCAGCATATTTTCTTTCATGTTTATCTAAGAATAAATAATCCTCTTTTGTCCCGTGTTTCATTTCAGTAAAACTAACTTTTTTCATACTAATTGTTTGAACCGGTACTCAATAATGATAATTGAGCAACTTTATCTTCTCCCAACTTATCAACAATTTCAATTGGATATTCTCCAGTGAAATAATGATCAGTTAATTGTGGATATGTATTATTTCTTTTTTCATAACCCATAGCTTTATATAAACCATCAATGGACAAAAATTTCAATGAATTTGCACCTATATATTTACAAATTTCGTTGACTGATTTATTGGCGGCCAGTAGCTCACTTTTGGTTGGCATATCAACCCCATAAAAATCAGGATATTTAATCTCTGGACTAGCAATTCTAACATGAATTTCTTTTGCTCCTGCGTCATATAACATACTCACAATTTTGTGTGATGTAGTACCTCTCACTAGGGAGTCGTCTACTAGGATTATTTTCTTATCTTTAATTGAGCTTTTGTTTGCATTTAATTTTAGCTTAACACCTAAACTTCTTATTTTTTGCGCAGGCTCAATAAAAGTTCTTCCAACATAATGGTTTCTAATTAGACCTAGATCAAAATTTATCTTTATTTTTTGACTATAACCTATAGCAGCAGCATTGCCAGAGTCAGGAACAGGCACTACAAGATCTGCTTTAATATCATCCTCTAAAGCTAATTGTTCTCCAAACATTTTCCTAAATTCATATGTTGTTTTTCCATTTAAAATACTGTCCGGTCTAGAAAAATAAATATACTCAAAAACACATGGTCTAGATTTTTTTTTAGGGAAAGGTTTAATGCTTCTAAGTTGCCCATTTTCAATTATAACAATTTCTCCATTTTCCACCTCTCTTAAAAATTTTGCACCTATTATGTCTAAAGCACAAGTTTCTGATGCTAGCACGTATGATTTATTTTTTTTACCAATCACTAATGGTCTAATACCCAAAGGGTCTCTTACGCCAATTAATTTTTTTTGTGCCAACATCACCAGCGCATATCCACCTTGAATTTGAAAAATTGCATCAGTTATTTTTTCAACTGTTGTTAGTCTTTTTGACTTTGCAATTAACTGAATTATTACTTCTGTGTCAGATGTTGAGTAAAAAATTGCTCCATCTTCTACAAGTTTTTTTCTAATTGTAAGAGCATTTGTTAGATTACCGTTATGTGCAACCCCAATTCCTCCAGCGTTGGTATCCGCAAAAAAGGGTTGTATATTTCTTAAAGTTGTTCCTCCAGTAGTGCTATATCGATTATGACCAATAGCAAAATTTCCAGGTAACTTTTTTAAAACCTTTTCTTTGTTAAAATTATCTCCAACTAATCCATGCCTTTTTTCTGAGTAATATTTATTTCCGTCATAAGACACAATACCACAGCCTTCTTGCCCTCTATGTTGTAAAGCATGAAGGCCAAGGGCAGTTAAAGCTGACGCATCATCAAAATTACTTATTCCAAATACTCCACATTCTTCTCTTAATTTGGAATTATAATTCTTGAACTTTTTCTTTAGCATCTTCATATTCTTTTTTGTCAGGAAATTCTTTCATAAGATAGTTACTCCCTTTTTCAACTAATTGAAAGGCAAAGGATTTTTTTAAGTCAATTGGCCACCTGTTAGAATTATAAATTATATCTATAGTTGCAAATATACAGACCGAAATTACATAGCCCCTTATAAAACCAAAAAAAAAACCAAAAACTTTATCAAGCCCACCAATACCTGTGTAAGTAACTGCTTTACTAATTCCTTTATTTACAAGTAAAATAATAAATATTACTACAATGAATAAACAAATACCCAGACCAATATCTAAAATATAATCATTATCGATAATATCCTCAACATATGGTTTAGTTTTTGGAAATAAGAAGAGAGTAATTACATAAGCCAGTAGCCATTTAGCTGCAGACAATAAACTTAGTACGAAACCTTTTTTATAACATTTTATTAAAGAGAGAATAGTAATAATAATATATATTAAATCGAATATTGAAATCTGTTTAAAAAATTCTACAAATCCTTCCATTTTAATTTAACTTAAAAGGTTTAAATTTAATTAATAGAGCAGGCAATAAAGTTAATACTGATATCATTGCAAACAACATTGCAATACCCGTAAATATACCAAAGTAAATTGTAGGTATAAAATTTGAAAAAACTAAAATTGAAAATCCAAAAACTATAGTTATTGATGTATTGAGTATTGCTATCCCAACGGTTGAATGACAGAAATTTAAAGTTTTTTCATAATTACCAATTCTCTTAAATTCTTCTTTGAATCTGTAAATATAGTGAATACTATTGTCTACAGCTATACCAATAGTAATTGCCGCAATTGTGATAGTCATCATATCAAGCGGTATACCCAGCAACCCAATTACGCCTAAAATAAAAATTGCAGCAATAAAATTTGGAATAACCCCAATTAGAGAAAGCCTTATATTTTTAAATAATATAACAAACATTATAAAAATACCTATCATCACAAATCCAAGAGTTAATATTTGTGATTTAAATAAACTTTGCAATAAATTGTTAAATAAAATTAAAACTCCAGCTAGTTTAAATTCATCTTTTTCAAATCCGAGTTTATTTTTTAAATCGTAATCTATTTGCTTTATTAAATCGTTTCTTTTCAAATTGGGAAGTGAATCCTTTATTCTTAGACTTAATCTTGCCTCTGAATTTTCTATTGAAATGTATGGGTCGACTATTTCTTTTTTTATTGTTTCAGGAATTTTAGAGTACAATAAACCCATCTCTAAGGTTCCCAACTCTCTCCCATCATTGAGGGCTGTTGCCACTTCTACAATAGATGAAAAAGATAAAACTTTTCCGACAGCTGGTAAGGTTTCTAGATATTTATGTACTCTATCAATCTTATTTATTTTATCTTTAGTAAACCAATACTTTTCATCATCCTCTTCATTAGCGTTTCCCCAATCATCATCTTCATTTTCATTAATATTGTAATCAGTTTTTGGAAATTTAATTATAATGTCCAAAGGAGTTGTTCCACCAAGCTTATCATCTATAAGTTTCATTCCTTTATAAATTTCAGTACTTTTCTTAAAGTAATTAATAAAACTATTTTCAACTTCTAACTTGCTAATTCCAAAAATACTTAAAACAATAACAAATAGTGAAATTAAAAAAATCTTATTTTTATTTTTCGCAGTAAAATTAGATAAGCTCATAGTCAAACTTGATTTTTGATTTTCCTGTAATGAAACTTTTTTATCATCTAAAAAATTCAGTAGAGTTGGCAGAAGTGTAAATGTAACTACAAAAGAAGATAAAAGACCCAATGTCATCATCCAACCAAAATCTATTATTGGTTTTATGCCGCTGAAAGCTAAAGATAAAAAAGCAAAAATTGTAGTCAACACAGTATAAATAATAGGCCATACCATTTTTTTGGAAGCAAGTAGAATTAAATCACTTTTCTTTAAACTAGAATTATTTTTTTTTAATTGAAGAAATCTTGTACTCATATGGATATTCATTGCCATAGTAAGTATCAACATTAGTGCTATAAAATTTGAAGAGATCACAGTAACTTTCCACCCGAGAATTCCCAGCAACCCAATCATAACAACCACAGATAACACACAGCTTGATATTGGAATAATAATCCAAACTAATTTTCTAAATACAAACCATAAAGTTGCTATGATAAATAACAAAACTCCAAAACCAAAAACTACAATATCATTTTTTATAAATGTCATCATGTCATCAGCAATCATTGGTATTCCACCCAAGTGTATTTTCGCAATATTTTCATATCCTTTTATTACTTCTCTAATCTCTAAAATATTTTGGTGATTTTTTTCTTTTACCTTGTCTCTAAAAATTTCTCTTTCTTTTTTATTTTTAAAATTTGGTTTAGAATCTTTTTTAAGGTACACAATAATACCAGTAGTTTTTCCATCTTCACTAATAACAAAATTTCTAAATACAGGACTATTTAAAATTTCATTGAAACCTTCTATTCTGTTTACCCCCTCACTTTTAAGAGTGCTAAAATTTTGAAGTTTTTCTGTAAGGGTTTCATCTTTAATGTTTAATAGTGGTATGTCTAAAATCGTAATTACATTATGAACCCAGTCTAGGCTTTGAATTTTATATTTTAAGCTCAAAAGATTATTTATTGAATTGTCAGAGGTCATATCCTCCTCTGGAGTAAAGGTAAGTACTAGAAATTCTTTTGCACCATATCTTTGATTAACTTCATTTAAATATTTTAAATCTGGATCACCTTCAATTAGAAGAGTTTCCGAGGAAGCATCCAACCTAAAATTTTTAGAACTATAAGAAAAAAATATTAAAAAACAAATTAATACAAAAAAAATAAATCTTGGTTTTTCAATAATATTTTTTTTATAAATTTGAGCTAACATTACTTATTAGCTTATATAATTTTAATTAAGAATTTTGAAGATCTTTAAACTTAGTAAACATTGACTCAAATTCTAACATTATATTACCAGTGGGACCATGCCTCTGCTTTCCTATAATAATTTCAGCCAAATGTGAAACTTCATTCATTTTAGCTTGCCATTCTGCATGTTCAACTGTAGCAGCCCTTGGTTCTTTGCCCTGTAAATAGTAAGCCTCTCTATAAACAAACATTACAACGTCAGCATCCTGTTCGATAGACCCTGATTCTCTCAAGTCAGACAATTGAGGTTTCTTGTCATCTCTTTGTTCAACCGCCCTAGATAATTGAGAAAGAGCTAAAACTGGAACGCTAAGCTCTTTAGCTAATGCTTTTAAACCCTGAGTAATTTCAGAAATTTCCTGAACACGGCCTTCTCTAGCAGAATTAGCCCGCATTAATTGAATGTAATCAATTACAATTAGGTCTAGACCAAACAATCTCTTAATTCTTCTAGCTCTGTTGCTTAAAGCTGCTATTGATATTGCTGGTGTTTCATCAATATACAATGGTAATTCGGAAATATTTTTTGAGGTTTCTATAAATTTATCTAATTGTTCCTCAGAAATTTTTCCTCTTCTTAAATCATTTGATTTGATTCTCGATTGCTCAGCAATAATTCTTGTTGATAATTGCTCTGAAGACATTTCTAAAGAAAAAAAAGCTATGCAAGATTTTTTCTCGCTTTCTTGAATTTTTTTTGCAGCATTGAAAGCTATATTAGTTGCTAATGCAGTTTTACCCATCGACGGTCTTCCAGCAATTATTACTAAATCAGATTTATGTAATCCACCTAATCTACCATCAAGGTCAGTTAAACCTGTGGGTACACCAACTATTCCTTCCTCATTTTTATATGCGCTAGTGGCCATTTCAATTGTTTGTCTCATTGCCTCATCAAATTTAATTAATGATGAATTAAAATTACCCCTCTCAGCTAAATCAAATAATGTTTTTTCAGTATCTTCTATTATTGTTTTGCCATTCTTGTCCAAATCATTTGATTTTGCTGAATATGCTAAATTTTCAGAAATTTTTATGAGTTCTCTTTTTACAAACAAGTCATATATTAATTTAGAATATTCAATAGCTTGTCTTGTAGAAGCTGAGAACTTAGTAATTTTTATTAAATAGTCAGGAATATTTAAATCGTCCTTTTCGTTTTCAAAAAAATTTTTTAGTGTAATTGGATTAGCTAACATTCCACTAAATATTAGTTTTTCAATTGACGAAAAAATTTTTTGATGCATTGGGTCATAAAAGTTTTGGCTAGTTATAATTGGTGACACGTCGTCAAAAATCTCATTAGACACAAGTATTGATCCTAGTACAGCCTGTTCAGCTTCAACATTATTGGGAGGCTCGTTGAAAGTTTCTTTTACTAAATTAAGTTTTTCCATATTTAAAAGATAATTTAGTATTTAAAGCTTAACAACAATAATAGTATATGGGGAAAAAAATGTATAACTATTTTATTTGTTCTTCTGGAACAACTTTTACTTTTATAGAAGACTCTATTTCAGAGTGTAAATTTAAAATAACTTTAAATTCTCCAACAGATTTAATTTCTTTGACTGGTTGAATAAGAGACGAGCTTAAATCTATATTTTCTTTTTCTTTTAGAATTTTAGATATTTCTGTTGGTTTCACAGATCCATATAATTCTTTATTTTCTGTGACAAGTTTTTTAATTTCTAATATTTTTCCTTTTAACTTTTCCGCAATATCTTTGGCTACCTTTTTTTTCTCTTGATCTTTTTTATTTAAATCTGATTTTATTTTATCTACATCTTTAATATTTTTTTCTGAAGCAAATAATGCTTTTTTTTGTGGTATAAGAAAATTCCTAGCAAAACCTCTTTTTACATTTATAATTTCACCAATGTTGCCCAAGTTTCTTAAGTTTTCCAGTAAAACAACTTTCATAATTTTATAACAATGCTAAGTTTCTTGCTCTTTTAATTGATAATGATAATTCTCTTTGTTTTTTTAAACTGACAGATGTTATTCTTGATGGTAAAATTTTTCCATTTTCAGATGTGTATTTTTTTAAAAGTTTAACATTTTTATAATCAATATTTGGGGCTCCCTTTCCTGACAAAGGACATTTTTTTTTAAATTTAAATTTTTGATTTTGAAAAATACTTAACTTTGCAAAATTGCTTTGATTAGAGTTTTTAGAAAATTTCTTTTTTTTCATCTTTTGTTAAGCTTGCTCTCTTTTTATATCTTTATCAAATTTGTCATCACTACTTTTTTCAAAATAATTTGTTTTTAAATCAATTTTTTTAACTTTAATCGTCAGATATCTTAAAAGGTTTTTATCAATTTTTTCATTCTTTTCTAGCTCAGATATTGTTTTGCCATTACCTTCAATTTTAAAATGTATATAATTACCTTTCTTATTTTTTTTAATTAAATAAGAGAGATTCATTAGACCCCAATTTTCAGTCTTAAGTAAATTTCCATCATTACTCTCTATTATTTTTTTATATTTACTCTCAACTTGCTTTAGTTGAGAAGGGCTTATATCTTGTCTAGCAATAATAGTATGTTCGTAAAAATTCATTGTTTAAAAAAAAACTGGATATACTATTATAAGTTTTTAATTACAACATAAAAAACATTTAATTTTATAATGATTTCAGTAGTTTTCCCAGGTCAAGGCTCACAAAAAGTAGGTATGGGATCAGATTTATTTAAAAAATTTAATTACACAAAGAAGATTTTTGAAAAGGCAAATGATACATTAGGATATGATATATCAGATCTAATTTTAAAAGGTCCACAAGAAAAATTAAATCAAACAACTTTTACACAGCCTGCAATTTATTTGGTGGGCCATATTATTTTTGAAGTTTTAAGACAGGAGACAAAATTTTTACAAAAGAAATTTGGATATTTTGCAGGTCATTCGCTTGGTGAATACACAGCTTTAACTTCAGCAGAATCCATTACTTTAGAGCAAGGATTGATATTGCTAAAAAATAGAGGAGAAGCTATGCAGTCTGCAGTTCCATTGGGAGAAGGTGGTATGCTAGCCGTTTTAGGAATTGAAATAAATGAAATTGAAAAATTAATTAACAATAGTTCTGAAAAAATTAATTGCTTTATTGCGAATGACAACTCAAACGGCCAAGTAATATTGAGTGGTAAAAATAGTGAATTAGACAAGTTCTCTTTTCAATTAAAAGAAAAAAAAATTAAAAATATGAAATTACCTGTAAGCGCACCTTTTCATTGTGAGCTGATGAGAAATGCTACTTTAAAAATGAAAAAACTTATAAATGATCAAGATTTAAAAAAACCAACATATAAAATTGTTTCAAATGTAACAGCAAAAGAATATTTAAATACTAATGAAATAAAAGACTTGTTAATTAAACAAATTGAAAGTCCAGTCAGATGGAGAGAAAGTATTGAGTATATGATTTCTAATGGAACAAGAACATTTGTGGAAATAGGACCAGGAAAAGTATTATCTGGTCTAATAAAAAGGATTAACAAAGAGGTAAAAGTATTGAATATTGATACACTTGAGGATATTGAGGGAATAGATCAATGATTAATTTAGAAAATAAAAATATTATTTTGACAGGAGCAACTGGAGGAATTGGATCATCAATAGTTGATACTCTTACAAATTTGAAATCAAATCTATTGATAACAGGAACAAATGAAAAAAAATTGGAGGAATTAAAAAATAAATATAAAAATTTGATTTCTATTAAACAAGATATATCTGCACATGATGAGCTTGAAAGTTTTATTGATAAATGCAGTCAAGAATTAGATGATAGAATTGACGTACTTATAAACAATGCTGGTATTACAAAAGATAATTTAACAATAAGAATGAACAAAGATGAATGGGATAAAGTAATTAATATCAATTTAACATCAACATTTCTTTTATCCAAATATGTTATAAAAAAAATGCTTAAAAAAAAATCTGGTAAAATAATTAATATTACATCAGTCGTTGGTCATACTGGTAACTTAGGTCAAGTAAACTATTCAGCATCTAAAGGTGGTATATTGTCAATGTCTAAAAGCCTATCTTTAGAGTATGCTAAAAAAAATATAACAGTAAATTGCATTTCTCCTGGTTTCATAGAAACAGCAATGACCGAAAAAATAAATGATGAATATAAAAATCAGCTTAAATCAAAAATTCCCTTAGATAAATTTGGATCACCACAAGATATAGCTAATTGTACAGCTTTTTTATGTTCAGACTTGTCAAATTATATAACTGGCGAAACAATACATGTTAATGGAGGGATGTATTTTAGTTGACAAACATAAGTAAATAACTATTAACGTTAAAAAAGGAAAAACACTATGGCAGATGACATTTCAAGTAAAGTTAAAAAAATTGTTGCAGACCACCTAGGTATTGATGAGGCTAAAGTTACAGACGAATCTAGCTTTATAGATGATTTAGGAGCGGACAGCTTAGACACAGTTGAATTAGTAATGGCTTTTGAGGAAGAGTT
>TARA_B100000674_G_scaffold451010_2_pt1 | contig 16613 bp, 18 predicted proteins | sample TARA_B100000674 | Tara Oceans TARA_B100000674 (sample SAMEA2622759) | marine metagenome | biome: marine biome (ENVO:00000447); feature: surface water layer (ENVO:00002042); material: "saline water (ENVO:00002010), including plankton (ENVO:xxxxxxxx)" | depth 5 m
TGGTGACGCCCCGCCAGAGGCGGGCTGGGGGCTGGGCGGCGGTAGATCGGCTCGTTCGTCCAGTTTGCGTTCCAGCGTCCGGTTTATCCGTTCGGCTTTCCAGGCGCGGCGGCGCCAGGCCATCGTGGAAAGCCATCCGATGCCAAGACCGACCAGAATGCCGATACCAAGAAACAGAAGAAGCCAGACGGATGCCGATGTCTCGATCCTATTGGCCAGAGGCCAGAACTCAAGCTTCAGCATCTGCCGGTTTTTCGCGGCGAACCCGCCGAGCAGGACGGCGAGGGGAATGAATACAACGATGCCAATAATCAGGCGCATTTTATCAGGGCGTTCCCGTATTTACCCGGATACCGCAGGCGAAGACTGAAGTACGGTGTGCGGCGTCCTGTCGCCGGACAACTCTATTTCCGGCCGTTCAGGCGATCGCGCAGGTCTTTGCCGGACTTGAAAAACGGCACGGATTTTTTCGCGACGCTGACGGATTCGCCGGTTCGTGGATTGCGGCCCGTCCGCGCTTCTCGCGTTTTGACGGAAAACGCGCCGAAGCCACGAAGCTCAACCCGGTCGCCGCGCGCAAGCGCCGTTGAAATTTCATCGAAAATCGTAGAAACGATGCGTTCCACATCCCGCTGGTAGAGATGTGGGTTGTCCTCCGCCAGTCTCAAAATCAGCTCTGATTTTGTCATTCTTCGGCGCCCCTCCGTTTTCCGGAGAATTGTCTTTCCGGTTTCTGGCAGTGTCCCATGCCCCATATGACCGGGAATGCTTGTTCTCTCCGCCAGCTGCATCTCCGCTGCTGGGTGCATAGAATTCCCTATATCAATGGTGGAAAGGGTGCCAGATGGAAATCAGCCCGTCAAGTGTAAGTCGTTCAGACAAAATCGTTTTTCGAGCCAAGCTATCGAGCCGGACCAGCAGGTTCGGCGCATCGGGTTTGATCCGAATAGTGCGGATTTTTAGGCCGGCGGGCACGTTTTTCTGTTCCGTGAGCCACGCCTTGGCGTCTTCTTCCCCGCCGATCTGATCGATAAGTCCGGCCTTCAGCGCCTGCAGCCCAGTAAATACGCGCCCGTCTGAGAATTTGCGGGCTTCGGCAGGTGACATTCCCCTACGCAATAACACCATATCACGGAACATTCGAAACATTTCGGCTACCAGTGACTGCGTCGCTGCGGCGACCTGGGGCGTGAGAGGTTCCAGCGGCGACGGTGTCGCCTTCAGCAAGCCGCTTTTGAAAGAGCGTGCCGAAACACCTACCATTTCCAACAGCTTGGTGATTTCCGTCGTCTGTAGAATGACACCGATCGACCCCGTCAGTGTGCCTTCGCGCGCAAACAGGCGATCTGTAGCAATCGCAGTCATATAGGCGGCGGACGTCGCGATGCCGTCCATAACTGCTACCAAGGGTTTTTCTTCGCCGAGCGCGAGCAACGCATTGTGAAGAGTCTCGCCGCCGACGACCGTCCCGCCGGGACTGTCAATGCGAACGATAACCGCTTTGACGCTATCATCCTTGGCAAGCTCACGGATTTCCCGGATCCGGTCGTCATCGTGAAGAATGACGCCCTTTACTTCGACCCTGGCAATGAAATCGCCGCCGCCAAGCGGGCCGCCGAAACGGCCGTAGCCGATTACGATCGCCGCAACGACAGCAACGACCGTAGCTATACGCCAGAATGTGAGCCGGCGTTTGAGCCGACGGCGATCCACAAGATAATCTGAACCGTAAGCCATCATGGCTCAGGCAACCTCAAAAGGTGCCCGCAAACGAAATCGCGCGAGACGATCAGGATTTCTCCTGATCGTCCTCGGCGGGTGACTCTTCCGCAGGCTCTACCCCGGAGGTCGCAGCCTCCCCGGCCGGGGCCGCGGCGACGTCTTCGCCTTCTTCTTCGCCTTCTTCCCGAGCCTTACTCAGAGCAGCGCCCAGGATGTCGCCAAGGCTGGCACCGGAATCGGACGAACCAAAATCGGCCATCGCCTGCTTCTCTTCAGCCATTTCGTGGGCCTTGATCGAAAGGCTCAGCTTACGGTCCCGCTTGTCGATATTGTTGACGCGGGCATCGACACGGTCGCCGACGGCATACCGGTCAGGACGCTGTTCGCTGCGTTCGCGAGACAGATCAGCGCGGCGAATGAACCCCGGCAGCGAGCCGGACACTGTCACTTCGAGGCCACCGTCCGTGACGGCCGTTACCGTACAGGTAACGGTATCGCCCTTTTTGATCCCTTCGATAGCACCGGCAAGCGGATCCTCCGAGAGCTGCTTGACGCCGAGGCTAATGCGTTCCTTTTCGACATCGATATCGAGAATGCGCGTCGTCACCATCTGACCTTTTTCGTATTCCTTCACGGCCTCCTCGCCGTTGGCGTCCCACGATAGGTCGGACAAATGCACCATGCCATCGATTTCGCCGGGGAGGCCCACGAACAGACCGAACTCTGTGATATTTTTAATCTCGCCTTCGACATCACCGCCAACCGGATGCGCGGCTGCAAAAGCGTCCCATGGATTGTCATGGCACTGTTTCAGACCGAGGCTGATCCGACGTTTCTGGGAATCGACCTCCAACACCATGACGTCAACTTCTTGGCTGGTCGAGACAATCTTGCCGGGATGAACATTCTTTTTCGTCCAGCTCATTTCGGACACATGCACCAGGCCTTCAACGCCCGGCTCCAGTTCGACGAATGCGCCATAGTCAGTGATGTTGCTGACACGGCCGATAAACTTGGTGCCGATCGGGTATTTCAGCTCCACGCCTTCCCAAGGATCCGCATCAAGCTGCTTCATGCCGAGCGAAATACGCTGGGTTTCCGAGTTGTAGCGAATGACCTGAACCTTTACCGTTTGGCCGATCGTCAATGCCTCGGTCGGATGATTGATCCGGCGCCATGCGATGTCGGTGACATGCAACAGGCCGTCGACACCACCGAGATCGACGAACGCACCGTAGTCAGTGATGTTCTTGACCATGCCCTCGAGAATCTGGCCTTCCTTAAGGTTGGCGAGAAGCTCGTTACGCTGTTCGGCCCTCGATTCTTCCAGAACGGCACGGCGCGACACTACGATATTGCCCCGCCGGCGATCCATTTTCAGGATTTGGAACGGCTGCGGCGTACCCATCAGCGGGCCGACATCGCGAATGGGGCGTACATCCACTTGGCTGCCCGGCAGGAAGGCCACGGCGCCCGACAGATCGACGGTAAACCCGCCCTTGACCCGCCCGAAGATCGTCCCGGTGACCCGCTCGGTCTTTTCAAACGCGATTTCAAGCTGCGTCCAAGCTTCTTCGCGGCGCGCGCGCTCACGGCTGAGGACGGCTTCTCCGCTCTTATTTTCCATTCGTTCGAGATAGACATCGACGACGTCGCCGACGCCGATTTCGGCAGCCTGTCCCGGTACGCCAAATTCCTTGAGCGGCACTCGGCCTTCGGACTTCAGTCCGACGTCGATCAGGACGTTGTCGCCCTCGATCGAGAGAACAGTGCCCTTGATGACCGAGCCTTCGGTAAGCTCGCCATCGCCGAAGCTTTCTTCGAGGAGGGCGGCGAAATCTTCCTTGGGTGCTGCGCCTGCAGCGGTTGAGGTTTCTGTAGCCATGTTAAATCCTGGTTTTCCCTTTCCGGAGCAGAAAACGCGAAAACGGGACATGCACCATTTAAGGCGTCTGCCCGGGAGACCCGATAAACTGTTCCATTTGTCCCGTTAACGGATAAAGGAAATTGCCAAGGCGAATACGGCGTCCGCGTTTAGATTTGTCGTATCGATGACAGACGCGTCCGCTGCGGGTGCCAAAGGTGCGACTGCTCGGGTACGATCCCGGTGATCACGTTCCTTCATATCCTGCAGAACGCGCGAAGGTATACTCGGATCTCCCTTTTCCTGCAACTCCTTTACCCGGCGCTCCGCGCGGATCCCAATATCCGCATCGATGAAGAATTTGTAGTCCGCGTCGGGGCAAATGACCGTACCGATGTCGCGCCCATCGAGCACAGCACCAAGCGCGGCGTTAGGCGGGGCGGCGGCAAAGTTCCGCTGCAGATCAATCAGTGCCTCCCGGACTGCCGGGTTGGCGGCGACGATACCGGCCGCATGCCCGGTTTCCTCATCGCGCAACGTCGGGTCCGAGAAATCCATATCGGCAACTTTGAGGCTCTCAACGGCAACCGTCGCAGCAACCGCGTCGCCGGGATATTCTCCGGCACGGATCAGCGACAGGCCGACGGCCCGATACAAGAGACCGGTATCCAGATAGGCATAGCCGAGTTCGGCCGCCAGGCGGCGTGCCAGGGTGCCCTTACCGCTCGCCGCTGGGCCATCGACCGCGATCACGACCGCCACCGTCAATCTCCGACGGGGGCGATGTCGGCGCCAAGACCCGTCATCAATTCGAGAAACCCGGGGAAACTTGTCTCTATCGCGGCCGCATCGTCGATCGTCACCGGTTTTGCCGAAGCAAGGCCAAGTACCAGATACGCCATGGCGATACGGTGATCGAGATTGACATGGACTTCGGCGCCGCCCGGGGGCGGACCTCCCTGCCCGGTGACGACAATGTCATCTCCGTCCGCGCGCGCCGGCACCCCACAAGCGACCAGCCCGTCAACTATAGCCGCAAACCTGTCGCTCTCCTTGACCCGTAATTCGGCAAGTCCGCGGAACCGGGTTTCGCCGGACGCGACGGCCGCCGCCATGGCCGCAATCGGATATTCGTCGATCATCGACGGCGCCCGTGCTGCGGGTATATCGGCGCCTGTCAGGGGACCGTGTCGGAACGTGATATCGCCAACCGGTTCGCCGGACTGGTCGCGCACGTTTGTTATCTCGATGTCGGCGTCCATCTCCTGCAATGTTTCGAACAGGCCAGCCCGCAGGGGATTGAGACCGATATTTTCAATGGTGACGTCTGAGCCCGGCACCATCAGTGCAGCCACACCTGGAAATGCAGCCGACGAAGGATCGCCCGGAAGCACCACGTCGCGCGCCTCTAATTCGGCATAGCCGGTCAGAGAAATACGCCTCACGCCATCATCGGCGACCGTAACATCAAGGTCGGCGCCAAACGCCTTCAGCATATGCTCGGTATGATCCCGCGTCGCTTCCCCTTCGATCACCGTTGTCGTGCCCGGCGTGTTCAGCCCGGCGAACAACACCGACGACTTGACCTGCGCCGAGGGCACCGGCACCTCGTACTCCAGCGGGATGGGTTCCGTGGCCCCGTGCACGACCAGTGGCATACGGCCTCCGTCCCGCGCATGGAAAAAGGCACCCATACGAGACAGCGGATCGATTACCCGGTTCATTGGACGGGACCGCAAAGAATGATCACCGGTGATATGCGCCGTCAGATCGTGGGTCGCCATAAGTCCCAGCAACAATCTGGCGGCGGTCCCCGAATTGCCCAGATCGAGAATATCGTCAGGCGACGTCAGCCCGCCGACCCCAACACCATCGACGATCCAGTCCTGTCCCATTTTCTCAACACCGGCACCAAGCGCCCGCAGCGCCACCGCGGTACACAGGACATCCTCCGCTTCCAGCAGCCCGGAAACAGAAGTCCGGCCGATAGAAACAGCACCGATCATCAGGGCCCTGTGCGAAATGGATTTATCGCCGGGGACCTTGGTTCTTCCTATCAGCGCGTTGCCGGAACGGCCTGCGAATCTGGTCAAAAGATCATCCTGATTACGGGTGCGGCGGTGGTGCCACGACGGCGTCTGTACCATACTTCGCGGCAGAGGCAAGCAGGGTAAATGTCGTTTGGTCTATTTTGCTTTTGACAGGCCCCGCCGAACATGGCAAAGGCTGGCCATCGATTTCAAACTCTGAATGGAGACCGACTTGGCGAAGCCGGAATGGGGGCTGAAACGGTCGTGCCTAAGTTGTGGCGCGCGTTTCTACGACATGCAACGCGATCCGATCATTTGCCCGTCCTGCGAGGCGGAATTCGATCCGCTTGCACTTGTGAGGCCGAGGCGCGCGCGCGCGGCGGCAAGCCAAGCGAAAGCGAAGGCCGAAGAGAAGGTGGCGGGGTCGGAGGAAACGGCGTCAGAAGACGAAGAACTTCTCGTGGACGACAACGGTGACGACGCGTTGGAGGTCGATGACGATATCAATCTTGGCGACGACGGCGACGAAGATCTTCTGGCCGACGACAGCGAAAACGCCGGCATAGACGAGGATCCGGATGTTTCGGAAGCGCTGGAAAATGCCAAGGACGACCACGGCGATCGCGAAAACTGAAAATTAGTCATTGCGGCGCCGCGCCGGCCTGCATAGAGTGCGCGCCGCAAACTCAAATACCCGGGGCCATAGCTCAGTTGGGAGAGCGCTTGAATGGCATTCAAGAGGTCGGCGGTTCGATTCCGCCTGGCTCCACCAGATAGAAGGGTCCGGATTTCCCGGACCCTTTTTCTTTTCCTTCGCCTCCAGGCGCCACCAACCATACCAAAACCGTGAATTTGCTGGTTAACCACACTAGTTCATCGGGATTTAGGTGGTGACCCGCAAACTGCGCTGCCTCAATTTTCGTTGGAGACGAATGCACACCCCATAGGTGGAACTGGCGGGAGCCGCGGACAATCCGCCCGAGAAACCCATCAAGGGCAGGTCGAAAAGACACGGAAAGCAGCGGTCGTGTTGCTGGGACACCTCGGCGGCGGGGATTAACTGTCCGTGTGACCGGCGTCGCGTTAGCGGGGGAAAGAGGGAGAACTTGAAATTTATCTTCAAACCCCCCACTTCAAAGGTAGGTTTTTCTGATACCAAATCTGCAACACGAATGCTCGCTCAGATGATGAGGGTCTAGATGACACGCCTTTCGCTGTTCAACAGTCCCTTTTTACTCGGCTTCGACGAACTTGAACGCGCTCTTGATCGCGTCAGCAAGACGTCTTCGGACGGGTATCCGCCATACAATATCGAACGTACCGGCGAAGACGATATCAGAATATCGCTCGCTGTCGCCGGATTCTCACCGGAGGAACTCTCCGTAACTATCGAGGACACGCAGCTCGTGATCCGTGGAAAACAAGATGACGATCCAGCCCGAGAGTTCCTTCACCGCGGCATCGCGGCACGGCAATTCCAACGCTCCTTCCTACTGGCAGAAGGCATCGAAGTCCTGGGCGCAGATCTGGATAACGGTTTGTTGCATGTCAGTTTGAAACGCCCGGTGGTGGAGACGCATTCGCGCACGATTGAAATCAAGACCGGCGGAAAATCCAAACGCCCCAATCTTAAAGAGATAGATATCGAACCTGAGGAAAAGGCATCAACCGGGGATGCCCACGCCCGCCTGTGACGGGCGGCAAAGTGGATAGGAAGAATGCAGCAGAGTGAAGTAGCAGAGAAGATCATGTCTCCCGCGGATTTAGAGATGCTGGGCATGCATCATGTCGCATATGTGAAAAAAATCGGCAACAGCGACGCCAAGCGTTTCGGCGTATACGCCGCGAATGGAGCGGAAATCGCGGTAATGAATGTGGATCGCGACGTCGCCTTCGCGACGGTCCGCCAGCACAACATGGAACCGGTGAGCGTACACTGACGGGAGGCTTCGAATTTGAATGGGGACTTCGATTGCCGTCAGGCCGCGTGACTTTGGGCGCTCTGAGTCAGCAGGCTAAAGATTTTTTCCGGCGTTGTCGTCGAACGTAATTTGTCGCAAAGCGCGTTGTTGCTCAATACGCGTGAAATCCGCGCAAGAGCCTTCAGATGATCTGCACCCGCCGATTCCGGCGCCAGAAGCAAAAAAATCAGATCTACCGGTTCTCCATCGATCGCATCGAAATCGACCGGGTTGTCGAGTCTGGCGAAACATCCGAACAGCTCATCGAGGGAACCCAATTTCCCGTGGGGAATAGCTATGCCACTGCCGACACCAGTGGTGCCAAGACGTTCGCGCTCCAGCAATACGTCGAAAATCTCGTGTTCTTCGAGCCCGGTCTGCTTCGCCGCCTTGCCCGCAAGTTCCTGAAGTACGTTCTTTTTGCTGCCCGCTTCCAGTGACGTAACAATCCGGTCCGCGCTGAGAATGTCCTCGATTTCCATGGTCGTCTCCAGCGCCTTCAGTCCGTGGCATTTTCCGGTTCGGGATCGATCCAGCCGATGTTTCCACCTCGACGTCCATAAATCACGTTTATGCTGCCGTTCCCCGCGTGAGGGAAAGCAAGCGCCGACTGCTCCAACAAATCGAGCCGCATCACAGCCTCGCTGACGGAAAGCGTATCCATTTCTGCGGTCGTTTCCGCGATCACGACGGGGGTGTCCTCGCTCTCCTCAAGGCCACTGTCGTCCGCGTTATCGGCAGCGCCAGAGTCTTCGGCAGCACAATCACATAGCGCTGAATATTAACGCGGTTCTGCTTGGCTTCGGATTTATCCCTACGCTGATAATCTCTCAGCCTCCGCTTGTGCCGGCGGAGACGTTTGGAGATCTTGTCTAATGCAATGTCAAAGGCCAGCCGCGCAGTTTCGGCTACGCCATGAGATAGCACAATAATACCTCGCCCCGGGTGCGTGGTAGTGTTTATCCGCAGAACACTGCCTGTCCACGATACCGCTACTCCGGAACCTATACCGCTGTCGAAGTACTTGTCGACCGCCTCTTCGAGACGGGCTTCGGCATACTCCGGCAAAGCGTCTCCGACAACGACCTGCTTGCCTGAACCTCTAACTTTCATGCACAATAATGAGTAGGGCGGTGCCCGCAAACCCTTGTTATTATTTGAATGCTGTTCCTGACGCCCCTACCCGTCATGCAGGTCGGCGGAAAATACCACTGCGGAAAGGTTAGTCAATAGACTCCGCGGCCCATCGATCCCGAACCGTGCAAACCGGGCCACTATGCGTGCAGCGCCTTTTCCCGCCGACGCTGGACCGATGACGGAATATGCATCGCATCACGGTATTTCGCGACTGTGCGTCGCGCAATATCAATACCTTCCTCGCGCAGGATGTCGACAATCCGGTCGTCCGAGAGAATACTCTCCGGCGCTTCGCGTTCGATCAGCGATTTGATCCTGAAGCGGATCGACTCCGCCGATCGGGATTCGCCGGCCTCGTTCTGGCCTATCGCGGAATTGAAGAAATATTTCATTTCGAAGATGCCGCGGCTAAAGCCCAGGTACTTGTTGGACGTCACCCTGCTAACGGTGCTCTCGTGGACACTGACTTCCCCTGCAACATCGCGCAGTGTCAGCGGCTTCAGAAATTCGACGCCATCCTCGAAGAAGGCTTCCTGCTGCGTCACCAGTTCGGATGCGACTTTCAGGATCGTCTCGGCCCGCTGATGCAGCGCCCGAACCAGCCAGTTGGCCGACTGGAAACGGTCGCTGAGGAACTCTATGTCTTCCTTCGACCGAGCATGACGCCGAATGGTCGCATAATATCGATTGTTCACCAGAACCCGCGGCATGGTGTCGCTGTTCAGCTCCACCGCCCAGCCCTCCTTGGTGCGTCGGACAAACACGTCGGGCACCACCGGTTGCATCACTTCGCGATTGAAATCGGACGCAGGCCGCGGATTGAGCTCTTTGATTTCGGCAACCATCTGAAGTAGGTCTTCATTGTCGACGTCGCAAATCCTGCGCAGCTGAACGAATTCCCGCTTGCCCAGCAATTCCAGGTTTTTAAGCAATGCCTCCATCGCCGGATCGAGCCGGTCCTTCTCGCGCAGTTGCAGCGCGAGGCACTCAGCGAGGGTCCGGCCGAAAATTCCGGGCGGGTCGAGCTGCTGGCAGCGGGCCAATGTTTCCTCAATACGTTCGATGGTACAGCCGAGCGCCACGGCGACGGTTTCTAGTTCTTCGGACAGCCATCCGTTGTCGTCCAATATGTCGATCAGCCGATCAGCGATCATGAGGTCGACGTGATCGTCAAACTCGATATTCACCTGCCCGATCAAATGATCGCGAAGCGTCATCTCTTCCGCGGGAACGTTTTCGAGCACGCACAGGTCATCGTCAAATCCGCCACCGCCCGTGCCTGCGGTGCTCCAGTTCAGGCCGTCTCCCTCTTCACCACCGGCGTCGGGCGCCGCCCCGTCGGAGGCCGATTCGGGCTCGTAGACGTTTTCGAAATCGGTATCTAGCCACCGGTCATCCTCGCCCAGGGCTTTGGATGTCGCATGGTCAGCCGAATCGGGAAGCGTTTCGATGTCGTCATAGGCCGGAGCTTCGGGAGACAGTGCGTCCGCATCACCATCGAATTCGGTTCCGTCATCGGTATTGTCTGAAGCCATAGCGGCTTCCGGGGCTTCAGGAGTATCTACTTCAAATCTATCCTGTGCTTCTTCACGTTCAAGAAGCGGATTTTGTTCGATTTCTTGCTCTATGAATTCTGTCAGCTCGACATTGGACATCCGTAGCAGCTTGATGGCCTGCTGTAGTTGCGGCGTCATTACCAGAGATTGGCTCTGACGCAGATCCAATCGTGGTCCGAGCACCATTTATGCCGATCCTAGATACACTTGGACTATGTCTTACAAACTGAATCTTTCACCGAGGTAAACCCGTCGAACATCCTTATGGGCGACGATTTCAGACGGCGCACCGTCCATCAGAACGGCCCCATCGTGAAGGATGTACGCGCGATCCACTATATCCAGCGTTTCGCGCACATTGTGGTCCGTGATGAGCACGCCGATGCCGCGATCCTTCAGGTGCGTGACCAAGCCGCGAATATCGTCAACAGCGATCGGATCGATGCCTGCGAAAGGTTCGTCGAGTAACATAAAATCCGGATTGGATGCCAGCGCGCGCGCAATTTCGACCCGACGTCGTTCGCCGCCGGACAGCGCCAGCGCCGGTGTCCGGCGCAGATGGCTGACTGAAAATTCCGCCAGCAGTTCTTCCAGTCTTGCTTCACGCCGAGCCGGATTGTCGTCTGTCACCTCAAGCACTCCGCGGATATTATTTTCTACCGTCATGCCACGAAAGATCGACGCTTCTTGAGGTAAGTATCCGATACCGAGGCGGGACCGTCGATACATAGGAAGCCCGGTGACGTCTTGGCCGTCAAGGGCGATAGAACCGTAATCCGCCGCGATCAAGCCGGTAACGATGTAAAAACAGGTTGTTTTGCCGGCACCATTCGGTCCTAGCAGACCGACGACCTCGCCGCGTTTCAGCGTCATGCTCACTTCACGCAGCACCGGGCGCTTCTTGTAACGCTTGCCAACCCTCCGAACCTGCAACCCGTCGTTCTGAGAAACCAGGCGCGGTTTTTTGGCATCCCCGATCATCGTATTGAGATCCTCGCTGCTCACTGCTTCTCCCCGGTATCCGATTGACCGCCGAGCCCGTTTTTCTTTCCGGGCATAAAAATTCCCTGTACACCGCCACGGCCACGGCCGAACAGTCTGCTTACTCCGGTGTTCAGGTTCACTTCCGCATGTTCCCCGTTCAAGTGGTTGTTTCCGCGGGTAATCTTAACCGATCCTGTGAGAGTCGCGATACCGGTTTCAACATCGTAAATCCCACGGGTCGACCGGACAATTTCTTCCGGGGTAGTAATTACGATATTGTTGAATGCGTGAACTTGGCGCACGCGCGATTGGCCCCTGCCGTCTTTGGCGAAGTGAGCTGTCAGCACATCGGCGCGCAAACGGTTTTCTCCCCGAGTCGCAATCGCATTTCCGCGCGCAACGGCGAGGTTCCGTTTTTCCCAGTATTCAAGGCTGTCCCGCGCAGTGATACGGTCGGTTTCGGTTTCAAGCCGTGTGCCGCCGGTCAGGATAAGTATCCCCTTAGCAACATCGTACACCGCCTTGTCGCCATAGGCCCTTTGGGTAGGCGTGACGATGCGAACGCGACCGACCGCATCAATCCGCCAAATATCAGACCTGCCGTTCTCAGTTTCGCGGTAGTAAGCGGTCAGCGTGTCGGCCAGAACCGCGACGTCGCCCTGCGCCGCCCGGGCATTGCCGCGCGCGATATAGGCCCTGTTTTTTTGCTGCCACTCGATGCCCTGTTCCGCGTTTATCTCGATAGGTTTATCGCCCGACTGCCCAGGCAGCCCAATACCCTGGGCCACGGCTAGACCGAGAAACGAAAGCAGCGTCGCAATCGATACCATTGCGGGCACAATATGAAACACTGACATCATTTCGCACCTCCGGGCTTCGTCGCGATCGGAAAGATCACCAACCGGCATTTCCCGCTGAAGATGATGCGATTTCCGCTTCCGACGATGCGAAAGCCCTCTGCATCGACGGTCCCGAACGGTCCCTGCCCCTTAACCGGCGTATCGCCGGACGCGGCGCCTATGCGAAAATCGATCCGCGCTTCCTCAGTCTGGAATTCATAGCCGGCGTCGTGAAACAGGTCGACCCCGCCGACGAGGTTCAGAACTTTCGGTTTTCGCCAGAACGTTCCCTGCGGCGCGGCGATCGCGACCCAGGAGTTGCCCGCCAGCGTCACATCGGCCTTGGGCTGTGTGAGCTTGACCCCATCCTTGGCATCTTGGATAACAGCATCGGCCGTGACAGAGAACGGGCGGTTCTCGCTGTCAACGCCAGTAAAGCGCGCATTGACGACCCGTTGACCGCCTTCGACATTCACTTTCAGGTCGGAAATACCGACCGAAAAACGCTCAGGCTTGGGTTTGAACTCCGGCCAAACCACCACAAGCAGCAGCACGCTGCCGGCGACCACCGGTAAGGCATATTTCATAAGGGTGACGAAGCGGCTATAGCGCGACCTGAACCGCGGCATCGGTGGCTCAGCGGGAGGAACAGCGGCGGCAACGGAGGGCTGGATATCAGGCTTTCGCAGCGGCGCCACCATACGTCACGAAAGGCCGGTTCTCAGAATGTCGTGGATATGAACGATGCCGCGGGGTTGACCTTCTGCAACGACGAAGAAAGTCGTGATCTTGTTTTCGTTCATCATCGCGAGCACCTGTGCAGCCAGCGCATCGTCGCCCACGGTTTTGGGATCTGCCGTCATAACCTTTGATGCCGTCATGGCCAGAATATCGTCTTCCATGTGACGCCGCAGATCGCCGTCGGTGATAACGCCTGCTAGCACTCCGTCGGCGCGCCGCACGCCGACGCAGCCAAGCTGTTTGGCGGTCATCTCCAGGATCGTCTCGGTCATCGGCGTGTCGACGGATACCAAGGGCAATTCCGCTCCGCTTCGCATGATATCGATCACCCGAATCAATCGGGACCCGAGATGGCCGCCTGGGTGCAGCAACCGGAAGTCATCCGGCGAAAAGCCGCGACGTTCTAGCAGCGTCACCGCGATGGCATCGCCGAGCGCCAACATCACCGTCGTGGAGGTGGTGGGTGCCAGGCTTAGCGGGCAGGCTTCGGGACTATCGGGAACAACCAACGAAACATCGGCCGCCTTGGCAATGACGCTGTCAGTGCGTCCGGTGATAGTGATGAACGGTATGCGTTTCAGTTTCACGTAGGCGACGATATCGGATAATTCCGCCGTTTCGCCGGAATTCGACATGGCGATCACGGCATCGTCGGTCGTGATCATGCCAAGGTCGCCGTGGCTTGCTTCGCCGGGGTGCACGTATTGCGCCGGCGTACCGGTCGATGCGAGCGTCGCCGCCATTTTTCGGGCGATATGTCCACTTTTTCCCATACCGGTGACGATCACACGGCCCTGCACATTATCCAGAACGGCTAAAGCCTGAGTAAAACGGTCGTCGAGCGCGCGCGACAGATCCTGAAGGCCTGAGATTTCCGTTTCCAGAACGCGGCGGGCGGGCTCGAGCGCAGCTATCGCATCCGACGACAGCCTTTCTACCAGAATATCTTCAGTGTCCGCCATCTAAGATCCAGAAATATCAATCGCCTGTCGACATGGTGTCTTTCGTGTACCCTATCCGAATCCGGCGAAACCGGCGACCCCCAGATTATGACTTGCCCTCCAGACTTGTCCTGGTCTCAGTGGGCGAAAATGTCCACATCCGGCCAGCCGGCAAGATCCAACTCGGCGCGATCGGGCAGAAAATCGAAACATGCCTGCGCCATTTCCATCCTCCCCTCGCGCGTCAGCATCTCGTTCAGCTTGTCGCGAAGCGCGTGGAGATAAAGAACGTCTGACGCCGCATACTTCATCTGCTGCTCTGACAATTCCGCCGCCCCCCAGTCGGATGATTGTTGTTCCTTGGAAATCTCGACACCGATCAGTTCGCGGCACAGATCTTTCAGCCCATGCCGGTCAGTGTAGGTGCGGACTAGTTTCGAGGCGATTTTCGTGCAGTAGACGGCCCGTGCGGTCGTACCCAGAAACTTGCGCATTACCGCAATGTCGAAGCGGCCGAAGTGGAACAGGATCTCAACATCGGGATCGGCCAGCAGCCGGCACAAGTTCGGCGCATCGAACTCGCCGGGGCCGAACTTGACCAGGTGTGCGTTACCGTCACCGGACGAAAGCTGTGCAAGACAGAGGCGGTCGCGATTCGGATTCAATCCCATGGTCTCGGTGTCGATCGCGACGGAGGATCCAAGATTCAGACCGTCCGGCAGGTCGCTGTGATAAAGCTCAATCGCCAAGTCGTCTCCGTTCCCGCCCGGCAATCCGGCGTCGGATATCGGGCTGTCTTGCTATCCATGCGGGAAATGGTGCCCAGGAGAAGACTCGAACTTCCACGGCCTTACGGCCACTGGCACCTGAAGCCAGCGCGTCTACCAATTCCGCCACCTGGGCATTGGTTCGTCGGTTACCCGCGAAACGAAGCGAGGGTATGCAATCGGGCCTAGTCAATGTCAACCGCTTTTGCCGTTTCTGTTGACGCCATATAAACCACTCTTTATTAGCCCTGAAGTGGAGAAAACCTCATGGGCAGGTCTCACATGAATGTCGTAACCGTCTTCGGCGCGTCCGGTTTTATCGGTCGGTATGTGGTTCGGGAAATCGCTAAGACCGGTGCGAGGGTCCGCGCCGCAGTGCGTCGCCCGGAACGTGCGATGTTCCTTAAACCCATGGGCGACGTTGGGCAGGTCGTCCCGGTCGCGGCTAACATCCGCGACGATGCTTCCGTCGCGGCGGCGGTCGACGGCGCCGACACGGTCATCAACCTGGTCGGAATTCTGCAGACCAATGGACCGCAGAACTTCGTCAGTCTTCAAGAAGAGGGGGCAACCCGGGTTGCGGCGGCGGCAAAATCAGCTGGTGCAGGTTCCTTCGTGCAGATCTCAGCGATCGGCGCCGACATCGGTTCCGATTCGGCCTACGCATCGACTAAAGGCGCGGGCGAAAAAGGTGTCCAGGAGGCATTCCCGGGTGCGACCGTGCTGAGGCCGAGTATCGTTTTTGGGCCGGAAGACGATTTTTTCAATAAATTCGCCGCACTGGCACGGCTGGTGCCAGCGCTACCCCTGATTGGAGGCGGGCACACAAAGTTCGAACCGGTCTATGTCGGCGACATCGCCAATGCGGTTGCCATGGTCGCAGCGAACGGAGGCAAACCCGCTCGCGTTTACGAACTCGGCGGACCGAACGTGTACTCGTTCAGGGAACTGATGGAGATTACACTTGCCGAGATCGGCCGCAAACGTTTGCTTGTGCCGGTACCGTTTCCAATCGCCGAGGCGCAGGCCACAATCGCGGAGCTAGCTTTCGCCGTCCCCAAGGCGCTGAATTTGGGACCGGTGGCGCCGATTACCCGCGACCAAGTCAAACTTCTTCGTAAGGACAACGTGAGGAGCGGCGAATACCCCGGGCTTGACGATTTGGGGATCCAAGCCACCGCGCTGGAATTGATCGTCCCGACCTATCTGCAGCGATACCGCCGCGGCGTCTGGCATAGCTAGTTGCCGGCGGCCACCGAACCTCTCCCCATCAGTAATATACCCAGATCAGAATTGCGACCCCCAGAAACAGCCGGTAGGCCACGAACGGCGTAAAGCTGGCCCGCTTCAGCCAACCCATCATCAGAATCACCGCGGCGAACGCGGTCACGAAAGCCATGGCGCCGGCTACAATGGAATCGGACAACACATTCTGCGCTTCCGATTCGATCAGATCGAGCGTCGCCGCTGACCCCGCCGCCAGAATGGCCGGAATCGACAACAGCATTGAGAACCGGGCGGCTTCTGTCCGCTCAAATCCCAGGAAGCGCGCCATTGTAATCGTGGTTCCGGCGCGGCTGGCCCCGGGAATCAGGGCAAAAATCTGTGCAATGCCGATCGTAAAGGCGCGGCCCCAAGTCATGTGCTCGATGCGGTTGATCGTGACGGTAAAACGGTCCGCCAGATAAAGCAGGACGCCGAAGCCCAGCGTCGCCCAACCGACAACTTCTGCACTGCGCAGCGAATCGCCGAGATATTTGTAGACAACAGCCCCGACGAGCGCCAGCGGGATAGTCGCAACGATGATCTGGGCAATCAGCCGCAAGCCCGGATTGCGGCGGATATTGCCGGGCTTGAGCAATCCAGTGATCATCATCCAGATATCGCGCCACAGATATGTCATGACCGCGCCCAGGGTCCCCACATGGACCGCGACGTCGATCACCAGTCCCTGATCCTGCCAGCCGGTCAGGATGGGGATTAGAACCAGATGTCCGGATGAACTAATCGGCAGAAATTCTGTGATGCCCTGAACAAGAGCGATTACGGCAAGCTGAATGAGAGTCAATAC
>TARA_B100000674_G_scaffold236879_1_pt1 | contig 16597 bp, 15 predicted proteins | sample TARA_B100000674 | Tara Oceans TARA_B100000674 (sample SAMEA2622759) | marine metagenome | biome: marine biome (ENVO:00000447); feature: surface water layer (ENVO:00002042); material: "saline water (ENVO:00002010), including plankton (ENVO:xxxxxxxx)" | depth 5 m
GAAGTTGATGAAATAAATTCATCCTCTATGGCTGATATAGCCTTTTTACTTTTGGTCTTTTTTTTGGTAACAACTACAATAGATCCTGGAGAAGGCCTAACAATGATTCTACCGCCATATGAATCTGATCCCTCTCCAAGAGACGCAGATGAAATAGTAAAAATTTTAGTGCGGTCTACTGGGCAGGTTTTGTTTGATGGTGAAATAATGAGCATAGAGCAAATAGAAGAAAATTCTAAAAATAAAGTTCAAGAATTTCAAGCATCTAATCCTGGGCTAGGGAAAGATGGAAAACCTAAACAACCTATCTTTGTTGTAATAACAGATGATAAAGCTCAATATCAAATTTTTTTAAGAGTAGTTGATCAGCTCAAACAGGCATCTTGTAAAAAAATCTCGGTTGTGGAATCATAGACTATGAACATTAATAGTAAACCAAGACAAAAATCTACAGTATCTACTGCGTCTTTACCAGACATTATATTTATGTTGTTAATCTTTTTTATGGTGACTACTGTAATGAAAACGTTTGATGGTTTAAAAGTTCAAGATCCAAGTGCTAATAAAATTGAGAAATTAGAAAATAGAAAAAATGTCATTTATATTTGGCAAACAAAAGATGGTAGTGTTTGTGTTGATGATCAAACGCTTAGTAATGTTAATGATGTGAGTGAAATTCTAAAATTTAAACTAGAATCTAGTATTGACCCAGGTAAAATGGTAGTTCAATTTAAATCAGATCAAAATACTACAATGGAGTTAATTCAGCAAATACATACAGAATGTAGACAAGCAAATGCATTAAAATTAAGTTATGCTGCTAAAAAATTGAGTAATTAAGTATGAGAAAAGATTATTTTGAAATAACATATAAATTAAGAATTCGTGAAATAAGTGCTATTGTACTTACTTCATTGGTAATCTTATTTTATGCTTTTCCTAAAGTTGTAGAAAGTGATTTAGTATTTGAAGAAGCAGAGTTTACTGAAATTTTGAATGTTGAAATTGTTAAGCCGCTTCAACAACAACAGCAGTTTAAAAGTGCTAGGCCTTCTATCCCAATCGAAGCAGACGAAGAGTCTGAAATTGATACGCTAGATTTTATGGATACTGATATAGAAAGTTTTGGAGACTGGGGTGCTCCACCACCGCCACCAACTTCAGGTAATAGGCCCAAATGGGTGCAATATGATCAGGCACCAACACCTAAAAAAGCTCTCAGACCTAAATATCCTGATATTTGCAAACAAGCAGGAATTGAAGGGACAGTAGTAGTTTCTTTTTGGGTAGATGAAGCTGGAATCGTAGATCAATCATCTATTGAAATACTTCAGTCTGTTCCTTGTTTAGATCAAGTGTGTATAAATGAAATTAAAAAATCTAAGTGGAGACCAGCTAGACAGGGAAGGCAAAAAGTGGGTGTTCCTCTATCAATGCCTTTTAATTTTACTTTAGAAAACTAACTTAAGTTTGATTTAATATATTCTTTATTTAATGTAACAATATTCTCAATGGATATATTTTTAGGGCAGGTAACTTCACATGCTCCAGTATTAGTACAATTACCAAATCCTTCTTCATCCATTTTATTTACCATATTATATGCTCTATTAGGCCTTTCAGTTTGGCCTTGTGGTAGTAATGAGAGGTGAGTAACTTTTGCTCCCACAAATAACATAGCAGAAGAATTTTTACAAGAAGCAACACAGGCTCCACATCCAATACATGTTGCAGATTCAAATGCTGCATCAGCATTTTCTTTTGGTATGGGTATAGAATTTGCTTCTGTTGCCTGTCCTGTAGAAACAGAAACATACCCTCCAGCTGCAATAATTCTATCAAATGCGGTTCTATCTACAGATAAATCTTTAATTACAGGAAAAGCTTTGGCTCTCCATGGCTCTATTATAATTGTGTCTCCGTCATTAAAACTTCGCATATGTAGTTGACAAGTTGTTACACCCGAAATAGGTCCATGAGGACGGCCATTAATAACAACTCCACAGGTTCCACATATACCTTCTCTACAGTCATGATCAAATGCTATCACTTCTTTGTTTTCTTTAACAAGCTTATTATTTAACAAATCTAGCATTTCTAAAAAAGACATGTCACCAGTGACACCATCTAATTTGTGTTGTTCTAAAAAACCTTCAGAATGATTATCTGCTTGTCTCCAAATTTCAAGATTTAATTGCATTACTTATAACTCCTTGAAGTTAATTTGACTTCTTTGAAATCTAAATGTTCTTTATGTAATTCAGATTTATTTATATCTTTATTATATTCCCAGGCTGAAACATAGGCATAATCATCATCGTTTCTTTTAGCCTCATTTTCTTCTGTTTGGTATTCTTCTCTAAAATGACCTCCACATGATTCATTTCTGTCTAATGCATCAAGAGCCATTAATTGCCCAAGCTCTAAAAAGTCTCCTAATCTTCCTGCTTTTTCTAATTCTGGATTAAAAGTTTGTTTTCCTGGAATATTAATATCATTATAAAATAAATCTTTAAGTGTTTGAATTTCATCATACACAAACTTTAAGCCTTGCTCATTTCGTGCCATACCAACATAGTCCCACATTAAGCGTCCTAACTTTTTATGTATTTCATCAACTGAATGTTTACCTTTAGTACTAATTAATTTATCAAAAAATGTTTTAGCGTTGTGAATATCATCTGATACTATTGGATGATTTAGATTATAATCTATAGGCTTTTGTGTAGCTAAATAATTACCAACACAATTTGGCGCAATGAAATATCCATCTGCTAAACCTTGCATCAAAGCACTTGCGCCCAATCTGTTTGCTCCATGATCTGAAAAGTTAGCTTCACCTATTACAAAAAGCCCTGGTAGGTTACTCATTAAATTATAATCTACCCATAATCCACCCATAGTATAGTGAATGGCTGGATAAATTTTCATTGGTGTTTTATACGGGTTTTCTCCAGTAATTTGTTTATACATGTCAAATAAATTTCCGTATTTTGCTGCAACTGTAGATTCACCAAGCCGATTTATTGCATCTTCAAAATCTAAATATACAGCCAAACCCGTGTCTCCAACGCCATGTCCCATATCGCACATCTCTTTAGCTCGTCTAGAAGCCACATCTCTTGGTACTAAATTTCCAAATGATGGATAAATACGCTCTAAGTAGTAATCTCTTTCATTATCTGGAATATCTTTTGGATTTCTATTATCACCCTTTTTCTTAGGAACCCATACCCTACCATCATTTCTTAAGCTTTCACTCATTAATGTCAGTTTAGATTGGTGGTCACTTGATACTGGAATACATGTTGGGTGTATTTGACAAAAGCTAGGATTAGCAAAAAATGCACCTTTTTTATGCGCTCTCCATGTAGCTGTAACGTTGCTGGCCATTGCATTGGTTGATAAGTAAAATACATTTCCATAACCTCCTGTTGCCAAAACTACTGCATCTGCTAAATGAGCTTGTATTGAACCATCTAAAATATTTCTTGTAACAATACCCTTTGCTTGTCCATCAATAACAATTAAGTCTACCATTTCGGTTCTAGAGTGAAATTTCACTTTTTGTAAATGCATCTGCCTTGCTAGTGCAGAATATGCACCAAGTAATAATTGTTGTCCTGTTTGGCCTCTGGCATAAAAAGTTCTAGATACTTGAGCTCCACCAAAAGATCTATTATCTAAAAGACCACCATATTCTCTAGCAAACGGAACACCTTGTGCGACGCATTGGTCAATAATATTATTACTAATTTCAGCAAGTCTGTATACATTAGATTCTCTTGATCTATAATCACCACCCTTAATAGTATCATAAAATAATCTAAAAATACTATCACCGTCGTTTCGATAATTTTTAGCAGCGTTAATGCCACCTTGGGCTGCAATGCTATGAGCTCTTCTTGGAGATTCATGAAAAGAAAAAGCATCAACATTATAACCTAATTCACCAAGCGTAGCACACGTCGAAGCTCCAGCTAATCCCGTACCAACAACAATAACATTATATTTTCGCTTATTAGCTGGATTAACTAAGTTCATTGAAAATTTATGACTGGTCCATTTATCTTTTAAGGGGCCATTAGGTTCATTAGACTTTAATTTAAAGTTTGCTATGTTATTTCTCTCTTTTTTCATTACTATAATTTAATCAAAATTAATTAAAAAGTAAATACACGATTTGCACGATTATGTTTTGGATAAATACTGTATATATAGGACAACTAAAATGAAACCAAAGGGTATAATTGCCCAAAAAATGAATGCTAAATAATGTATAATTTGATCTCTATATTTTGATGGTAAGCCAATAGTTTTAAACACAGAAACAAAGCCATGCTTAAGATGGGAGGCTATTAATATTATAGCTACAATATAAAAAATCGCTGTTGGTGTGTGACCTAGATAGCCGAATTCATTTCTAAGCATAACCTGAAAAAAATCTGCATCTTTTGCCATATTTTGAAATGTATACCAATAGTATCTTAAATGAATAATAAAGAAAAATAAAATGATCATACCGGACCAAATCATAGTTTTTGATGATTGTGGCGCTGTACTAACAGCAACTGCATATTGACCATTATTGGCTTTTCTGTTTTTAATGGTAGTCATAATAGCATTGATTATATGCAATAATATAATAGCTACTAATCCAACCTCAAGAATTCTTACTAAGATGTGAATGCTTTTTAAGAAGCGAACCATATTATTAAAATTCTCTGCACCTGTAAATAGTACTAAATTATTAAATAAATGGAATAGCAAAAATACTGCTAAAGCCAAACCAGAAAAAGCTATCTGAATTTTTTGTCCTATAGAAGAAAAAAGAAACTTAAACATATTATTCCTTTAAAGCTTAAAATGGTATGTCATCATCTGAAAATTCAGTGTTTTTAGTAGGTTCAGCATTAGGTGTCATAGGTGAATCTACTAGCTTCTGTTCCATATTTTCAGATAAAGGCTCAGACGTTGGAATGCTTTCTTGACCATATGCTCTTAGAGCTACTTGTTGTAATTCATCTCGTAGGTCTTTATCGGCAAAAACTGTATCATAATATTCACCATCTTTTCCTTGAGTACTAGGCATACCTACAAACAAACCACTAATTCCCTCTACTAACTTAAAGCCTTTAATTATAAATCCATCTGATGTTTTAAGATCAAAAAATGCTCTTAATTTTCCCCATTGACCTTTATTCATTCTTTCTATTTCCAATGTATGCTCCTTTAATTTGATCTTATGCTAAAAAAATATTACTAAATATAATGCATTTATGTACATTATGGCACACAAATCTAAATACAAATTTATAATTTTAAAATATGAAATACGTTTATTTATTTGGAAAAAGCATAAATGAAGGTGATGCGACACAAATAGATTCATTGGGTGGAAAGGGTGCAAACCTTGCTGAAATGTCTAGTTTAAACATACCGGTGCCACCTGGTTTTACTATCACAACATCTGTATGCAATTTATTTTTGAAAAAAAACACACTCAATAAATCAATTAAAAAAAATATTATAGATTCTTTAAAATCAGTAGAAGGTGTGATGTCAAAAAAGTTTGGTGACAATAAAAATCCTCTTCTTTTATCTGTTAGATCAGGTGCAAAAGTATCAATGCCTGGAATGATGGAAACAGTCTTAAATATTGGATTAACTAGTCAAACTATTCCAGCACTAATTAAAATAACTCGAAATCCACGCTTTGTATATGATTCATACAGAAGATTGATTATGATGTATTCAGATGTTGTAATGGAAAAAGCTGAACAAAAAAATCATGTTCAAATAAGAGAGAAGCTTGAAAACATTTTAGAAAGATATAAACAAAAAAAGGCAATTATTAATGATTACGATTTGACAACGGATCATTTGAAATATTTAATTCAAAAGTTTAAAGATGAAATTAAAAAACAGCTCCATCAGGAATTTCCAGATTCATGTAACCAACAATTATGGGGTGCAATTGAGGCAGTTTTTAAATCATGGAATGGAAAAAGGGCCATTCAATATAGGGATATTGAAAACATTCCTCATGATTGGGGCACAGCAGTAAATGTGCAAAGTATGGTTTTTGGAAATTTAGGTAATACATCAGCTACTGGTGTTGCCTTTACGCGAAACCCATCCACTGGTGATGATAATTTGTATGGTGAGTGGCTAGAAAATGCTCAAGGAGAAGATGTGGTGGCTGGCATTAGAACCCCATACCCTATTAACAAATCAAGCCAAACTCTGCAAACTAAAAATAATAAGACGCTTGAGAAAATGTGGCCCAAGGTTTATCAAAAGTTGGTTAATATTAAAAACATTTTAGAAAAACATTATAGAGATATGCAAGATGTTGAGTTTACTATAGAGTCCGGAAATCTTTGGATGCTACAGACAAGGTCTGGAAAAAGAACGGGTGAAGCTGCAATTAAAATTGCAATACAAATGAATGAAAAAAAACTAATTACACAACAAGAGGTGTTAGATAGAATTATTTCAAAAAATATAGATGAAATTATGCATCCAAAAGTAGACCCTGAATTAGAAAAGATAAACAGCCCAATTGAATCTGGTCTACCTGCTAGCCCTGGTGGTGCTATAGGTCAAATTGTTTTTACAGCATCTGATGCAGAAAGATGGCATCAAAAAAATAAAAAAGTATTATTAATTAGACATGAAACATCACCTGAGGATGTACAAGGTATGCATGTATCACAAGGTATCATTACTGCTAAAGGGGGGATGACATCTCATGCCGCATTAGTTGCTAGAGGGTGGGGCAAAGCATGTATTGTTGGTTGCACTAATTTAAATATAGATTTAAAAAACAAACTAGTAAAAATCAATAATGTAAAATATAAAGAAGGTGACTGGCTCACTATTAATAGTACTAAAGGTTTTATTTATGATAAAAAATTAAAATTGGTTCAATCCAATTTTTTCAAAAATAGATATTTTTTAAAGCTAATGAAGCTTACAAACAAGTTTAAAAGATTAAAAATAAGAACAAACGCTGATAATCCAAAAGATGCAAAACTTTCAAAACAATTGGGAGCTCAAGGCATAGGCCTATGTAGAACTGAGCATATGTTTTTTAATAAAAAGAGAATTAGAAGTGTGCAAAAAATGATTTTAGCAAAATCAAATATTGCACGTAAAAATGCTATTATGGAATTACTCCCATATCAACAAAAAGATTTTTATAAAATTTTAAAAGAGATGGCTCCTCTTCCTGTAACAATTAGATTGTTAGATCCTCCTCTGCATGAATTTCTACCTTCTCAAAAAAATGACGCTCTCATTCAATCTTTGGCTAAAAATATGAATATTTCATCAAAAGAAATTAAAAATAGAATTATTGATTTGTTTGAAATTAATCCCATGCTTGGTCATAGGGGGTGTAGATTAGCTGTATCATTTCCTGAAATTACTGAAATGCAAGTGGAAGCTATTTTTTTGGCTTGTGCTAAATTAATAAAGAAAGAATTAAGGCCAAACCCTGAAATCATGATACCATTAATTAGCACTGTTGGTGAGTTTGAAAATCAAAAAGAAATAGTAGATAAGGTAGCCAAAAGGTTAAATAAAAAATTAGGTGTTAGAATTAAATATAAACTAGGTACTATGATAGAGTTGCCTCGCGCCTGTTTAACAGCTGATAAAATTGCAAAACATGCAGACTTTTTCTCATTTGGCACTAATGATTTAACACAAACAACTTTTGGTTTTTCTAGAGATGATATAAGTAGTTTCATCCAAGATTATTTTGATAGTGATATATTATTAGATGACCCCTTTAAAACAATCGATCAAAAAGGTGTGGGAGAATTAGTAAAAATAGCTACAAAGAAAGGTAGGCTATCAAAACCTAAAATTAAGGTTGGTATATGCGGAGAACATGGTGGGGACCCTAAATCAATTTACTTTTTTGATAATATAAATTTGGATTACGTTAGCTGTTCTCCTTACAGGGTGCCAATAGCACGTTTAAGTGCAGCTAAAAATGCAATAAGAAATTCAAATACATAATATTGTTATGCTAATCACAAAAAATTTTGTATAAATTACTTATTCTTTATAACTTTGATGCAACAATTATATATAGGAGTTGAAATGAAAAAAACATTTATATTATTAACTATATCATTCTTGATGAGTGCAAATAATACAGTTGAAAATAAAGCTTTAACTGAATTTGTGCCTTATTATCAATATAACACAGAAATAGCAAAAGATGCTTTTACATTAATTTGGAAACAAGCAATGGAAGCTAAAGCTATGTATAAAAAGATGCAAACAAGAAATGAATTTATTAGTAATTTGGCTTCAACGGCGCCAAGAGAAGAATTTATTGTGAATGTTGATATTTCTCCTGAGCTAGCATTGGCAAATCCAGAAGGGCAGGTTTTCTTATCTACTGATGGTCAAAATAGTTGGCAAAGTGCAACGGCAGTTCCAATGACAGATCCTGGATATGAAAACACATGGCAAAGTATTATCAATAATGACGGCTCACAAGATGTTTCTTGGTATGTGTCCGCAGCTGTTGATTCTGAGCCGTTAGGGTTTGATTATGGAAGAATTATAGTGTCACAAACACCATACAATCAAAATAACGCTTTTCCTCCTACGGCCAGTCTATACGCAACATTGGCAACAGATGATGTTGGTGATGCACCCTCTAATCAAGATATAAATGTTTTATTAGGCACCTATAGTGATTCTAAGGCATTTGTATCTATGGGTATTAATGGGGGGTGTTGTGATGAGGGTGGTTTTTTTGGGCCATGGTATTTATACGGCGTTGCAATTGTTAATCCAGAAGCAGAAGATGCAGTAGCATATGCAATTGGATATGGAGATGGTGGGTTTGGGCAACTAACACCAGGTTTATATAAAATTACTGGAGATTTAGCAACTGGAGAAGTTGGTGGGTTTGAATTATTAACTGGTAATATTGACTATAATACAAGTGGTAATTTTATGCAGGCATCAACAGATTTAAATACAATTGTAAATGATGTAGATTGGGGAGAGTGGCCAAATTCATTTGAAGGATTTATAGCATTAGGGGTAACTGTAGAGGCTGGCTTAGATGGTCTTGATATAGCGATTGAATTAAAAGACCAAACCTCACCAGGTTTAATGTTGCTTACTACACAAACACAAAGTGACAATGTGGATTGTGAGTTGTCAAATTTAGTTTTTGATGCAGTGACGAATACTTATAATGTTAATTACATTGATGAAGAAGGAAACTTGCCTTGGTTTAAGCAGTTTCAAATATGCGCAATTGATGGTCCATGTTATTATTTTGGTGATATGCTAGCAATAGAACATAGTTATTTGGAAGGCACTACATTTAGCCATGAATTGCCAGAACAAATTACAGATTCATTAGGTGAGGTGCTTGATGATGGAGAGTACTTAGCTAAAGCATGGTTTGCAGATGGTGAAGTTGGTGATTATCAGCTTGCTGAAAATATTTTTATTGCAAATGGACAAATTGTAGGTGATGGAGAGTGTGCAAACTTGGGAGATATCAATGGAGATACAACATTAAATGTGCTAGATGTGGTTTTAACTGTCAACAATGTTTTATGTGTTAATGGCGGTGATTGTTATGATTTATGTGCTGATATGAATCAAGATGGCACATTAAATGTATTAGATATTGTTATTTTAATTGATGTTATTTTAAATAGTTAAAAACTAAATTATTAATAGCTAAAATAATAAATTGATATAAAAAAAGGAGATAATTCTATCTCCTTTTTTTTATTTATACATTAAAAAATTATTCAAGCTCTTCCTGCCCAAATATATCATCCATACTAAACTGCCCTTCATCTACTAGGTTTCTTGCTAGTGAAACCAATTGTGCGCGTGCAGATCTAATGTCTTTTTTAGAGATCGGTTTATCTATGGGAGTAAACATGGCTTGTTTTCTTTTAGGGAGGTATGCAACAATTGCATTAGTTACCTCCTCATCGTAGCTTCGTAGAGCTTTAGCAAGATTATCTGGATCGACATCAGGATTCATCCAAAAATCTTTCATTAAATGCTCCGGCATATTCAATAAATCTTCAAATGTTAAATAATATTGTTTAATTTCATTGTAAAGATCAATGTCGTCAACTTGAATTTGATCTAGATATTGTTGTGCTTCATCTGCATCCATTTGAGATAAAATTTTTGCCATACTTGATCCGCCTCCTCTAGAAAATTCTTTTGGTGCAGGTAAAAACGCTACTTTTTGTTTTAAATCATTTGCAATTGTTACTACGGCCTCTAATGGAATAGTATCTAAATTACCAATCTCCATAATAATTTCATTTTTTTGTATTGGATCTTCAACGCGATTAAAAAAGTTCTGCTTTTTGGAGTCTTCTACTTGATCAACCGCCAATGCAATGACCCTACTTGATTCATTTGCAAGTAAATAAAAAAACTGTTCATTATTTAGCTTATTTAAAAATTCAAATAATGCTTCATTATTTTCTATATCTGCGTTTTTGTTTTGGGTTGATAATAATTTAAAATAAAATTCTTCTAAAACTTCTTTTTTTAATGAAACTGGTATATTTTTTAATTCTTTAGATCTGATTCTAATTTTCAATAAATCAGATTCAGTCATATCATTAAACAAGGTTAAGGCTAAAGATTCGCCCAACATTTGGAAAAGAAGCCCAGCCTTATCTAAGCCTGATAAATTATTTATATTGGTCATCTATTTACTCCTTGGTTTCTTCTTGTTTCTTATCTGTATTTTCATCAGTTTTATTACCCCCATCATCTAGCCAGTCCTTTACAATTTGAGATGCACCCTGTTTTTGACCAACACTCATTTTCACGGCAGATTGCCTGATGTTCTTTAAGTCAGATTGTAGCACACTGTCGTCACCGTATGCATTAGTTGGATTGTTGTTGATATCTTTATTGATATTTTCAACAGCAGGTATACTATTCTCATTTGAGATTGTATTAACTGCTAAATCAGTCTGAGATTTTGGTAAGGCTGATGCAGTGTCATTAATTGGTGACCCTTTGGGTTTTAAATAAACTGTTTTAGGACCCTTGTTAAAAAAGGATAGAATTACAAGTAAAATAACAATCCCAATTAAAATAAATAATACAATTAACATATATCTATTATTTTCAAATTGATTATCAATATTTTTTTCAACTATTCTAGTATTTTCTTGCATTGCTGTTTGGGCAATTTCCTTTTGACCTAATGTAGTATTCATGATAATTGATGAATCTCTTGATATAATTCTATCTTGTAAAGTCATTAATTTATTTGATAGTTCAGATGAGGCATCCTTCTCTTCTTGTAAATTTCTTTCCAAATAATCTATCATCCATTGATGTTTTTCTGATCCATAGCCATCAGAGTTCATGGTATCAGTTAACTTATCTAGTTGATCCATCAAATATGATATGTTCTCTTCAATAATATTAATATCATCTTCATCAACTGTATCTAAACTACTAGTGTTTGGACTGCTATAAATATTGCTATTACGCGTGCTATTTTTAGAAAATTGTGTTCTTTGAAATTGTATACAATTCTCGCAGTTAGCTAACCAATCCATTGTTTTAAATAAAAAGGGACGTATGTTATTTTGTGCATCTATTATGTCTAAATCATAATCCAACCAAACAGTAATATCTTTAATTTGTACTCTATAATCATCAACATTCATTAATGTGCTCTCGCCACTTTTTTGAGGGACGGCAGGTAAAATACCTTCTAATTGTAGGGCACCAAAAGACTGGTTTGTGGTTTTTTGTGTGTTGGTTGGGTTAAGCAAAACTACATTCGTAGTGACAGCAAATTTATTTGTATCATAAATTTTACTAATTACATTAACAACCTTTTCTTCTAAATTAGTTTCGATTTCAAGTTTGGTAGCCATTTCTCTATTGCCTAAAGCAAGTGTAGCGGGTATAGAAAAACTTAATAGCAACATGCTAATTATTAGGTGTTGAATCTTATTAATGCACTTCTTTTTCATATTTATCTCCATTATAAATAAATTAATTCTTAGCAAAAATTATTTTTACTCTACGATTTTTATTTCTTTGTTCTGCAGTTTGATTTAGCCTCTCTATATCATCGTATGTAAAATCATCTGCCTTTACTTCATTCCATGATACACCATATGGCCAATATTCACCATAGCCCGCAGCCACAAGTCGATTAGGTCTGATACCCATTGGATACCATTTGCTGCCCTGTGAATTGCACTTATTACAATCATCTTTTATTTTCCAGTCTTCAACATCACAAGATTCATCAGATAGGCAAAATCCGTCACTAGTTAAAACCTCTACTACTTGTGATGCTCTGGCTGCAGATAAATGTCTATTAGTTCCCCAAACTTCTATGGCTTTAATATTTGGGTTTTTATGATAAGGTTGGTCAGGTTTTATTGGCTCATTATCAGAGTGTCCTTCAATAATAACCGTTCTTTTATCATATGGGTGACTTATCACTTTATCTTTTATTTGCACCAATACTCTTTTGAAGTCTTCTCTTAAATCTGAACTTAAAGAAGGAAAGCAAATACTACCATTTAACTCTAATATAACACCCCTAGGATCACTTGAGACAGTAGCCTCTTCATCAATATCTAAGCTATCTATAATATCTTCTAAGGTGCCCTTAATTTCGCTAATAGATAGCCTTGCTTGTGGTGCTCCTGAATTTCCTTCTCCAACTACACCTCCTGCTCCTGCCTTAACAGCGTTTTCATTCATAGCATCTTCCATCGCTGATACTTTTACTGGATCAATGGTTGACATAGAAAATAATAGTACAAAAAAAGCAAACAACAATGTCATCATATCTGCAAATGTAGCCATCCAAATTGGAAGACCCTCTTCAACTTGCTCATCCTGTTTTTTGTGAAATTTATCAGCCATCGTTTTATTCTTCTTCAGTTTTTCTCAATGCTGGAGGGATATAAGAATTTAATACATCACGAATTACGATCGGGTGTTTTTTTTGATGAATTAACATTAATCCCTCAATAATTAATTCACCACAAACTGTGTTCTCCTTATTTCGGGAGGTAATTTTTTCTGCAAAGGGCAAAAAGAGTAAATTAGCTAATACCGCTCCATAAAAAGTAGTAATCAATGCTATGGACATTGATTGACCTAGTTGGGCTGCCATATCGCCGCCATCAGAACTGCCCATCCCTAACAACATCATTATTAAACCTATTAGTGTGCCTACCATACCAAATGCTGGAGAATATGTTCCTAATGTTTTCATTAAACCAGCTTCATTTGCCTCTCTTCTTTCACGATATTCCTCTCTCGTGGTCATAATATCTTTAAGATCTTCTAATGGGACACCTTGTGTAATAAATGTGACACCATCTCTTAAAAATCTGTTTTTTAACGTATTTGCCTGAGACTCTAATGATTGTCTATCTTTTCTATAAGCCTCACCCAAAGAGACAATATCATCTACTACGTGATCTAATTCAAAGGCAGGTTTTTTAAATACAAAACTCATTAAACCAAACACTCTTTTTACCTCATTTAATCTAAAAGCAATAGCAGTAGCAGAAAGGGTGCCCCCAAGAACAATCATCATCGCTTCTACATTCCAAAAATTGCTAATTGAGAGGCCATACTCCAAACCAGCCAAAAACATCGAGCCACCAATTAATCCAATGCCTAGTATTAGGCCTACAATAGTTGCTATATCCATAAAAACTCCTTTTAATTTTCTATAGAAACGGGTCTAAGTTTATTTTCTTTTAGTGCATTTAACATTTCTCGAACCTCAGTATATTCTGGGTCTAATTTTAATGCCACGTTCCAATTAAGTGTTGCTCTATCTATTTGATTTAATTTATAATATATTGAGCCTTTTCTTGCATATGAAACGGCAATATTTGGTTGTAATTCTATAGCGTTATCAACTTCAGTTAATGCCTGCTGAAAATCACCTTGATAGTATAATCTTAATGATCTAGACAGATGTCTCATAGCTTCATTTTGTGTTGATTGTTGAATTTTCGCTTCTAGTATCATGCTATTTAAACTATCTTTGTAAAAATGATTGTTTAGTTCAAGTGCGACATTGTTTGCTGAGACGTTGTTAATATTTTGTAATAAAATTTCCATGGAATCTTTTAATGTATATATGTATTGTCCTGCATTATAAAGCGAAGAGTCAACTCTACCATCAATAAAGAGTACTGGGTAATCTTGTGCTATCTTTTTAGATTTTTTTGTTCTAATCTTTGGTATTTTTGCAGTTAAACCGAACGCTAAAGCTGGAGCATCCTCCATTAAAGGCTCTCGGTCCTCTAGATTTTCAGATGATTGATTAGAAAAAGATCCTAAATTCTGTATGTTTGTAATTCCAAGTGATAGCTCATATTCTGTTGTAATTGGAAATTTAAAGCCTATGTTTATTCCTTGTGCAATTACTTCCGTCAAAAAATCCATTCCTCCCCAATGTTTTAAAAAGGGGGTATTTAATTTGAAGGCAGCATATAAGCCAAGTGTTGAGGCAGAATCATTTGAAACATTTGATGTTTGGGCGTGTGGATCATAAGCTAGCTTTCCTGTCCCCATTCCTATTAAAGTAGTTAAGGTGTACTCTTCGGATGTCATCATATTAGAAAAATTAATAAAAAACGAGATGTCTTTAACGTTGATTAAATCTTCTGATAACAAAACATCATGTATTCCTCCAGTAATAGTAGAACGCCCAGTATTATATAGTGGTCCTTGGAAGTGAAATCCAAACTCATCATCTGTTTGATACATTTCAGATGAGTTAATACCAGTATAGGGTAACATAATATAGCTCAATCCAAAACTATGGCCACTCATATAGGTTTTATTGTAAGCAAAGCCCGAACTATGACTATCTATATTGCCTAAACTAGTAATTTCCGTTCCCATTGTGATAGTAAAAAGATCATTCTGATTTTTTTTATCTAAATTAGAAATTCTCATTAATGCGCCTGGTCTTATAAAAGAAATTCGGCTATTTGATAAGCATGTGCTGCCAAGCAGCATAAAAATTAATATGTATATTTTTTTATTCATGGCGTAATAAATTAATTTTTTCTATTTCAAATAATAATATGTCACTGTATTCTGAGTCTAAAAAATGTTTCTTAATATAAAGTAAACAATTTAAAGATTCGTTATATAAATTTAATTGTAAATAAATCTTTGATTTAAGATATAACACATTGTCACTTAGTTCATGATTTCCAAATGCTTCTAACACGTCTAAGGCTTTATTATATTGTCCTAATAAAAAATAGCAATCTATATATTCATATAAAACGGAGAAGCGTTCTGGAGCCTGCAATTGCTCAAAGTGAAATAGAGCGGTGTGGTAATCTCTATTATAATATTTCTTGGTTCCTTCTAATCTATGAAATGTAGAGGCCTGTATATCCTGTGTTAAGCTTTGGGTTTTGAAGTTTGTGATTCCTACCCCTAAATCCCAAAAAATTTCTAAACTAAATATCACGGATGTAATATAAAGACAAATAACTAATTTTTTATTCATAATAATCCCATTCAATTTGATAGCTATATCCAATAAAATTACCTGTGTCGTTAGGGATGATTAACTTAAATTGAGCTATTGCTCCAGGCTCAATGCTAGAATTAGAAACAATACCTGAACTTTTAAAAATGTGTGTAGAACCTTTTACGTATGTGGATAATGTTTCAATATCTCCTTGAAAGTTTTTTCTTAAAACAAAATCTAATCTTACTAGGTCTGCCCTTTGTGTGCCTATGTTTTTTAATGCTCCTTTTAAAATAGTATTGCCAGATTTGTCGTTTGACTCAATAATATCTTCAATTAAAATAACAGATGCAGAGCTGTTCATTTGTCGTTGCTTAATTAAGTTGGCATCAGATATAATGTCTATCTGTTCGTCTTGTGAGATTTCCACTATTTCTGTTAAGCCATTATCTTCATCAAGGACAGTAATGTTTTCTACTATACGTACAATACTAGAACGATCAATTGTTAAATTGCCTATTAGCGTTTCAACAAAAATTTGAGTATCATTTTGTGATAAAATTTTACAAAAAATTGAACTGCCATTGTTTAGCATTATTTCCTTATTGTAAATATCAAATGGGTCTGAATATAAACTACTTTTAACATCTAAGCTCATTATTTGCTCTTTAAGATAGTTCATTTCAGAATTTAACTTTTTTATTTCATAATTAAGTTGCTGTCCGGAAAATTCGGACTTATTGTTTACGTTAGATTCAGCTAATGTGTTTTTGGAATCTGATTTTTTTTCTTGCGATAAGCTTTGTGCTTCAGATTTCTGACTAGTACACCCTACAAAAAGGGATGTCACTACAAAAATTACTATATAAAATCTTGCTAATTTATTTAACATTATGATCCTACTCACTTTATTTGTTACTAAATTTAAGGAATGAAAGGTAAAAATTTTTATTTTGATAGTCCAACATATATTTAAATTTAAATTGTGTTAGTTTATTTAAATTACACAATATATTGTGTATGTGCATATTATTGTAATATAATTAATTAAATTTAAATAACATTTATTAA